>JAEEGG010007683.1_pt1 | contig 24741 bp, 16 predicted proteins | sample 9134161 | NCBI WGS metagenome assembly JAEEGG01 (sample SAMN16246543, study PRJNA631951) | gut metagenome | biome: gut microbiome; feature: rumen; material: CR-attached | host: Bos | place: Iran: Karaj | collected 2018-10 | reverse complement strand
CGCCACCCTTGCCGCCGAGGGCTGTGCCGGTGCCGCTGTGATAGCCAGCGCCGCCGCCCGCGTAGTATGTCGGGACGCCGGAAATGTCGAATGCAAGCCCGTCGCCGCCGTAGGCGGGGCCGACGGCATTGCTTTTGTCAAATGGGTCGAGCGCCAGGACTGTCGATGTGTTCTGCTGGACCTGCCAGGCGGGCGAACCGCCCGCGCCGCCGCCGCCGCCGCAGTTGAAGTAGGAGCCGTGCCGGCTGCCGTCATGCCCCTGGTTGCCCCACGCCGGATAGGCGGCGCATCCCTCATAGTAGGTATTTTCCCAGCCATTGGCGCCACCGCCGCCCGAACCGCCGTTATTGCCACAACTTTTCGCCACGCCGGATCCGCCGCCGTATGCAATGTGGCCGAGCGCGGAGGAGTTGCCGCCATTCGCTCCTGCAACGCCGCCCGCCCCGACCGTGATGGCGTAGGAACCAACCGTCACGGGGACGCTCGCGGCGTAAACGAGACCGCCGGCACCGCCGCCAGGGGCAACATCTGCGCCGCTAAATGTGGTGAGCGCTCCGCCGCCCCCGCCGCCGCCCACGACGAGCAGTTCGACCGTGCCGGAGCCGGTGACGGTGAGCGTCCCGCTTGTGGTGAACTTGTGCGCGACACCGTTTGTCGTGACGATGACCGCGTCGCCGCCGCTAAGCGCGAAATCCGAAGTGTTCGCCGGAGGCGCCTCGTCGGGGATGAAACTCATGATGACGCAGCCGGAGCCGCCCTTTGCGCCGCCGCCGCCGCCGCCACCGAGGCCGTCGACACCAGCTTGTTTGCCGTGGCCGCCGCCGCCCTTGCCGCCCATGGAGCGCATGCAGCCGTAACTGTTGTACGCCGCGCCGCCGCCCGCGTAGTACACCTCGGATCCCGTGATGTCGAATGCAAGGCCGTCGCCGCCGTATGCAACGCCGCTGGTTGGGTCGTCGATGTCGAGAACGGTATCCCAGGAGCTATTTTTCACCTTCTTCGTCGGGGAGGAGCCGGCACCGCCGCCACCACCCGGGTTAAATCGGTTCTGCGACCCGGAGCCGTCATGGCCAAGGTTGTCTTCAGTTGCGTAGTCGGCTGTTCCCGGACCATAAGTCGTTGTCCATGATGTCGCCCCGCCGCCGCCAGATCCGCCGTTGCCACCCTTCTGGTCCTTCCCGCCATTCGCGCCGTATCCACCGCCGTAGGCCGTGACGGAGAAGACGGACGAATTGCCGCCGTTCTCATGGATTGCGCCGCCCGCGCCGACTGTGACGGCGTAGGTTCCGGCGTTGACGGAGAATGATTCCTTGTGGACGAGGCCGCCCGCGCCGCCGCCGGCGGCCGACAAACGACCGGTTTCTTGACCGGGATAGCCGATTACGCCGCCGCCACCACCGCCGCCCACGACGAGCAGCTCGATGGTGCCCGAGCCGGTGACGGTGAGGAAACCGGACTGAGTGAACGAGAGGACTGTTTTCTCGCCGTTTGAGAAGCGGTGCGAGTTCACATCGCCCACGATGTTGAACGCCAGCGCATCGGAGGGGACTGATTCAAGCGCGGCGGCGAGCGCCAGAGCGCCGGAAATGCGGGCGAAGCCGCTGGGGATTATTGATTTGTTCATGGCCGATTCCTTGTGTTGGTGGCAGGACGGATGCAAGGCGTAGTTGCCATTGCACCTTTAATTTTAGCACAAAGTCGAATCGGTGTTATTGCAAATCAAACGGAAAAATGAGCACAAATCAAACGGATTCCTTGGCCCAGGCGCGCATCGTCTTCCCGATGCGGCGCCTGAAGACGCGCTGGAGGTCGGCAAGCGACGAGTAGCCGCACATGTCGGCGATGGCGGCCGGCGCGACGCCGTGCGCGAGAAGTTCCTTTGCGCGGGCGAGCCGGACGAGATGGACTTCGTCGAGCAGTGTGTGGCGGACGGCCGTGCGGAAGCGGAGGTCGGCCTGTGTGCGGCTGATGCCCATCGCGCGCACCACGTCGCGCGGGCCGATGCCTTCGCAGGCATGGAGCCTGATGAACTCCAGCGCCTTGCGCACCGCCGCGTCGGGGACGGACAGCGACAGCGACGACTCCCGTCGCGTCAGACGCTGCGCCCCGAACAGGCGGACAGCCGGCGACGGCGCACGCCCCGCCATGAGCTTGCCGAGGAGCGCGCAGGCGGCGCGTCCGCCGCCCTCAAAGTCGAGTCCCACGCTGGAAAGCGTCGGCTTCGTGTTCTCGCAGACGCCGACGTTGTCGTCAACGCCAACGACGGCGATTTCGTCCGGCACGGCGACGCCCTCCATGAGGCAGGCTGCGAGGACGCCCTCGGCGATCTGGTCGTTGACGGCAAAGACGCCGCACGGTTTCGGAAGCGACGCGACCCACGGCGCAAGATGGTCGGCGAGATGGCGCTTGTCGGCGGCGCCTGCGGGGTGCCTGAAGACATGGAGCCGCTTGCCGTTCATCGCGACGAGGCGGGCGAACACGTCGCCCCGCCAGCGGCTCCAGGCCTGGTCGTGGAACCACGGGACGAACGCGAAGTCGTCGAAGCCGGGCTGCATGAGTTCCAGCGCGATGGCCCGGGTCACGCTTTCAGGGTCGCAGTGGACGCAGGCGGTCCCCTCCGGAAGCGTGTCGGGCGTCCGGTCGAGGAAGACGACCGGAAGCCCGGGGAAGTCGTCCTGCCGGAATCCGACGGGTGGATGGAGGCAATGGACGATGATGCCCGACGGGTGCCAGAAGTCGATGAGATCGGCGACGGATTCGCCGGTGGGAGAGCGCGAGAGGCTGTAGCGCGAGGCGCGGCTGCGCACGTACTCGATGGTCTGTAGTCGCCAGCCGGCCTCACGCGCATGCGTCTGGATGCCGGCGAGCATGCTTGAAGCGTAATCGCCCAGCGCAAGCAGGACAAGGACGGTCGGCTGCCTCGTGTCGGCTGCGGAAAGTCCGCCAATTTGGGAATGGCTCGTCTTCATACTGGTGAAAATGATAGCACATTCCCCTTAAATTGCGTTGCCATACATCGTTTTTGGTAAACTAGACATGTTGTCCGCATGAGTACGCAAATCACAAATCTTTTGACTCTGAAGCCCGATCTTGGCGGGGCCGTGGCGAAAATCGCCGAACTGGCGAAGTCCGCAGGCGGCCGCGCGCTCATTGTCGGCGGGGCCGTCCGCGACATGCTCATCGGCGACGCCTCCGTCAAGGACGTCGACATCGAGGTCTTCGGTGTGCCGCCAGACAGGCTACAGGCATTGATCGGGGAATCCTTCGCGCTCGATCCGTGCGGCGTGTCGTTCGGCATTCTCAAGTTGCGCCATTTCGACATTGACATAGCCATCCCGCGGCGCGAGACCAAGCGCGGCACAGGCCACAAGGGCTTCCTGATAGACTCCGATCCATACCTTTCCGTCCGTGACGCCGCAATTCGCCGCGACTTCACAATCAACGCAATGTACTACGACCCTCTCGCCAAGTGCCTTGAGGATCCCTTCGGCGGCGCGGCTGATCTTGAGAACCGCATCCTCCGCCACGTGTCGGACAAGTTCTCGGAAGATCCGCTTCGCGTCTTGCGCGGCATGCAGTTCGTCGCGAGATTCGACCTCACCCCGGCGCCGGAGACAATCGAACTCTGCCGCGGCATTTCGCGAGAGGGATTGCCAGAGGAGCGACTCTTCGGCGAATGGCAGAAGCTCCTTCTCAAGGGCGTGCGGATAGGGAAGGGACTTGAGTTCCTGCGGCAGACAGGATGGGTGCGCCTCTTCCCGGAACTTGCCGCGCTTATTGGCTGCAAGCAGGATGCCAAGTGGCATCCGGAGGGCGATGTCTGGAACCACACTTGCCTCTGCCTCGACGCTTTCGCGCGGCACAGGACCGGCGACGACTACGAGGACCTCGTCGTCGGCCTGGCAGTCCTCTGCCATGACTTCGGGAAGCCTGCGACCACGCGTTTCCAGGACGGTCATTTGCGCTCCCTGGGCCATGACGAGGCCGGCATCGAGCCGACGCTTTCTTTCCTTCGCCGTCTCACGCGCGAGGAGCGACTTTTGCGCGAAGTCCCGCCGCTCGTCCGGTGCCACATGCAGCCTTTCTCGCTATGGCGCGCCAAAGCGGGTGACGCAGCTGTCCGACGGCTTGCCGCAAAGGTCGGGCGCATAGACCGTCTACTGCGCGTCGCGCAGGCAGACGACGAGGGGCGTCCTCCCGAAAAGGCCGGTGGCACATCTGGAGGCGAAGACCTCCGCTGGCTCTCGGAATGCGCGGAACGACTCCGCGTTGCCGCAGAAGCACCAAAGCCGATTCTCATGGGCCGCCATCTCATTGAGATGGGCTATGTACCTTCGAAGCAGTTCGGGAAATGGCTCGACGCCCTCTATGAAGCGCAGCTTGATGGCGTCTTCTCCGATCTTGACGGTGCCATTTCGTTTTTTCACAATAATTTTGAAAACTAAGAATTGGTTTGACTATAACACCGTGATTTGGTAACATAATTACATCTTTCTGGGGGTATAGCTCAGTTGGTAGAGCGTCTGAATGGCATTCAGAAGGTCTGGGGTTCGACTCCCCATACCTCCACCATCTACGAGGCTTCGGCGGTTGCCGGAGCCTTTCGTTTTTTTGGTGCGGGGTTGTCTTTCTCCCAACCTCGCGCCGCAGGCGCCAAACCTCGCGCCGTCAGGCGCCAAACCTCGCGCCGTCAGGCGCCAAACCTCGCGCCGTCAGGCGCGCTCAGCCGCGCTGGGCGCTGAGCAGCGCCACGACCGTGGCGTAGAGGTCTCCGCGGTAGTCGTTGCCGGCGGCGCGCGCTGACAGTCTTTCGCATGCGATGTGCAACGAGGCCACGGCGTTTTCCGCGGTGTCGCGCAGTTCGGGGAAGTCCTCCGCGGCCTCAAGTATGGTCGATGTGGCCATCGCGGTCAGAGTGACGCTTCCCGCTTTCGGCGTGTAGCGTCGGTCGAAGTCCTCGCGGTAGTCGAGGAGTCCGTCATGCCCCTTGCGGCGAAGCCATGAGAGGCCTCGGCGGAGTTGGCCGGCGTCATCGCTCCAGCCGGCTTTGCGAGCTTGCATGAGGATGCCGAGTTGCCAGACGGTGAGCGCGGAATTCCCCGTTTCACGAGGCGGATAGTCCCATGAGCCGAGGTGGTTTTGGCTGCCGAGCGAGAAGGTGATTGCACGCTGTAGTGCGGGGGTGAGCTCTTCGCCATTCTCGTTCGCAAGCGACAGAAGCGCGTATGTGGCGAACGAGTGGTTGTACAGCTTCGCCGAAGGTTCCCGGCCGAATGCGCCGTCCTCGGTCTGGAGCGCCTCAAGCGCGGCTTTGGCGCGCGCGATGGCTTCGGCGTGGCGTTCGGGCGCGTGGCGTTGGAGGGCCATCATGGCGAGGGCCGTGAGCGCGGGGCGGAAGGCCTCGTTTCCGCCTGTCTGCGCGGGCGACCACGTGCCGTCGGGGCACTGCTGCGCCACGAGCCAGTCGGCGGCCTCAACTGCGGGATCGGCTTTGTGTTGTGCCACTTGTTCGGATGTCCGCATCTCCGGCGCGGATGTGCGAACCTGTAGCACAACGGCTACAGTCGCGGCTATGCCGGCGATTGCGGCGGCGGCGCGCAGCCAGCGGGCTCGGCGGCGTTCCCCGGCCGCCTCGTCCGCGACGGCTTCCATGATGCGGCTAGTCAAATCGGGCGAAGGTTCGAGCTCGACGACATGGGCGCGCACGCTTTCGCGCAGAGCCTCGTCCTCGACGGCCTCCATGACGTGCTTCGTGAGCGCCTGCGACGGCTCAATCCGCGCGACTTCGCGCAGGAAAGTCGCCTTCGCATTGGCGACTTCCCCGTCCAGCTCCTCGACTGTCGTCTCTTCTTTCATGCCTCAAGTATCCGGCGGAGGGTGCGCAGCGCATGGAACATGCGCGACTTCACAGTGCCGACCGGCACGCCCAGAATCTCCGAAACCTCCGTGTAGGGGAGGTCCTGCAGCATGCCGAGGACGACCACTTCGCGGTGGGCCTCGGACAACTGCGACAACGCGGCCTGCAAGTCGTCGGAGGCGCCCGTGTAGGGGGCGTCCGCTTGGACTGGTTCGGCGCGTCTGTTTTCCTCGGTCAGTTTTTCGCGAAGGTTCCGCAGACGGATGCGTTTCCTGACCTCGTCGACCCTGACCTGCCTTGCAAGCAGATAGAGGAAGGTTGTGAACTTCGCGTCGGGCGAATACTTTGCGCGATACCGGTAGAGGCGGACAAAAGTCAGCTGAACCAGATCCTCGGCATCCGTATAAACGCCAAGCCGGTAGAAAAAGTTCAAAAGAGGTTTTTGGTGACGAACGACAAGCTGTTCGAAGGCGGCCTGGTCATCCTTGGCCGCCATCAGCATCAGCTCCTCATCCGGTTTCTCCACAGGCTCTCCGGTTGTTTCATGCGTAGGCATAATAAAACTATAGCACAAAAATGCCGTCATCGGTTAAATTGGTGTCAAACCGCCTGGAGGAATTGTGCTATAGTATTATCATGTCAAACATAGCTTTGGTAACTGATGCGCTTTTTGCGGAGACTGTCGACGCGCGCCGACACATCCACGCCCATCCCGAGATCGGCTTCGACCTTGACGAAACCGTCGCTTTCGTGCGTTCGCGCCTCAATGAGATCGGCGTGCCCAGCACCGGCAAATTCGGCCGCGGGTCCCTTTGCGGCTTCATAGGCGACATGTCCGGCGCCAAGCCAATTATCGCCCTACGGGCCGACATGGACGCGCTCCCCATCCAGGAGAACAGCGGCGAACCCTTCTCGTCCCAGAATCCGGGACGCATGCACGCCTGCGGCCACGACTCGCATACCGCGATCCTGCTTGCTGTGGCGAAGCTGCTGAAGGAGCGCGAGGAGAGCCTCCCGTGCGGTGTCAGGCTCCTCTTCCAGCCGAGCGAGGAATGCGCCGAGAGCGGGGCGCGCATGATGGTCGAGAACGGCGCGCTCGACGGTGTCTCGGCCATTCTTGGCGCGCATTGCGAGAACACGCTTGACGCCGGGAATCTCGGCATACGCGCCGGCGAGTACATGGCCGCCTGCGTGCCGTTTGACATCACTTTCCACGGACGCTCCTCCCATGCGGCCAGACCCGAGGCGGGAATCGACGCCATCGCCATGGCCGTGAAGGCCTATGGGGCGATGCGGCAGGCCGTGGCCGAGGAGGCCGGCGGCCGCCGGTACATCTGGTCGGTCGGTTCCTTCCATGGCGGCACGGCGCACAACATCATTTGCGACCGATGCGACCTCCAGATTACCTTCAGACACTACGACACTGAATTCGCCGACCGCGTTATTGCCCGCGTCAAGGCCATCTGCGATGAAGTCGCAGCCGAGTTCGGCGGCAGGGTCGATGTACGCTGCCTAGTCAGCGCGCAGGCCGTGATAAACGATGAGAACGTCGTCCGCCGCTTCAGCGAGTCCGTCCGCTCCCGGGGGCTGCCACTTGTCGACGTACCGCCGAAAATGAGCTCCGAGGACTTCAGCTGGTACCTCACCCGTGTCCCTGGCGCGTTTTTCCGTTTCGGAACGCGCAACGAGGCTCTTGGATGCACGTCGACGGCGCACCATTCCGACTTCCGCATCGACGAATCGGGCATGCGCCTTGCGATAGAGGCCTTCGTTGCCTTCGTCCTCGACTACGGCAAATAACGTCGCGGACAATGCGCCATGCATGACATTTCGACCATTGCAAAGATGCAGCCGTCGCCCATCCGCCGCATCTACGAGAAGGCGATCCAGATGGACGACGTTGTCTTCTTCAGCCTTGGCGAGCCTGACTTCGACACGCCCCAGCAGGTGGTCGAGGCCGCTATCGAGTCGCTCCGTTGCGGCGAGACGCACTACACGCCGAACGCGGGAGTTCCGGCATTGCGCGAGGCAATCACGGACAACCTTCGCGAATACGATGGCGTCGCCTACGATCCCGCCACGGAAATCGCCGTGACAAGCGGCGGCATGGAGGCGCTCGTCCTTTCGCTCATGGCTATCGTCGAGCCTGGCGACGAGGTGATTCTCGCCGACCCGTCATATACCAACTACCGCGACCAGATAGCAATCTGCAAGGGCGTGCCAGTCTACGTGCCCGTGCGCGAGGAGAACGGATTCCAATTCGACCCGGCCGAGCTTCGACGCGCCGTCACGGACAAAACGCGCGCAATCATGGTCAACACCCCGTCGAACCCGACGGGTGCCGTCGCCTCCCGAGAACGGCTTGCCGAGATCGCGGAGATTGCGCGCGAGCATGACCTCTGGGTGATCTTCGACGAGGTCTACAAACATCTCTTCTACGGTGACAGCCCCTTCGTCAACATCGCCTCGCTGGCCGGAATGCGTGAGCGCACCTTGGTGCTGGACAGTTGCTCGAAGACCTACGCGATGACGGGCTGGCGCGTCGGCTGGGTCGCCGGTCCCGCAGCAGTCGTCGGGAACATCCCGAAGATACAGGAGAACATTTGCAGTTGCGTTCCCGCCTTTGTGCAGCGCGCCGCCGTCTGCGCGCTCCGCACGGCGCGCGACGACGTGGCGCGCATGAACGCCGAGTACCGCGCGCGACGCGACGTGATTGTTGCCGGGATAAATGCGATTCCAGGCCTTTCGGCGCGGACGCCCGAAGGGGCCTTCTACCTTTTCGTCAACATACGGGGGACTGGGCTCTCCTCGGAGGAGTTCGCCATGCGCCTGCTGGAAGAGGGGCGAGTCGCGCTCTCGCCAGGTTCGGCCTTCGGTCCGTCAGGAGAGGGCTACGTGCGCATTTCCTACGCCTCTTCGATTGAGAACCTCAAGAAAGGCGTTGACCGCATCGCCTGCTTCGTGCACAAGCTCTCTTAGGACGAGCGCCCGACGACGCGCATGACTTCTTCGACGGAGGTGCGGCCCTCGACGACGCGTAGCCAGCCGTCGCGACGGAGCGTGACCATGCCTTCGGCGACGGCGGTGTCCTTGATGACGTTGGCCGCCGCGCGCTGGACCACGAGCGAGCGGATCTGGTCGCTCATGACCATCACTTCGTTGATGGCGCTGCGCCCGCGGTAGCCGGTGAATCCGCAGTTCGGGCAGCCGTTGCCCAATGTGAAGTGCGCGTTGCCGATTAGGTCGGGGTAGTAGCCGGCGATTTCCTCCCGGATGGCGTCGTCGACTTCGGTTTCGTGCTTGCACTGCTTGCAGACGCTTCGGACGAGTCTTTGGGCGATTACACCCTCGACGCATGATGCGATCAGGTAGGGCTCGATGCCCATGTCCGTGAGACGCGTTACGGCGGACGGCGCGTCGTTCGTGTGGAGGGTGGAGAGCACAAGGTGGCCGGTGAGCGAGGATCGGACGGCTATGTCGGCCGTTTCGGTGTCGCGGATTTCGCCGATGAGGATGACGTCCGGGTCGTGTCGGAGAATCGAGCGCAGGACGGAGGCGAACGTGAGGCCGATCTTGCTGTGGACCTGCACTTGGCTTACGCCCTGCATCTGGTATTCAATCGGGTCTTCGACCGTGATGATCTTGACGCCTGTCTTGTTGAGTCGCGAGAGGAGGGCGTAGAGGGTTGTCGTCTTGCCGGAGCCCGTGGGGCCTGTAAGGAGGATGACGCCGTGCGGCAGGTCCGCGAGCTGGCGGATCTTTGGCAGCTGGTTCTGCGAGAGGCCGAGTTTGTCGAGGTCGGCGAAGACGGTGTTGCGGTTGAGGATTCGCAAGCAGGAAGTCTCACCCCAGGCCGTCGGGAGGATGGAAACGCGGAGGTCGTACTCGTTGCCGTCGCAGCGGACCTTGATGCGTCCGTCATGGGGCTTGCGGCGTTCCGAGATGTCCATGTTGCCCATGATCTTGACGGCGGAGGAGATGGAGCGTTTTAAGCGTTCCACGCCCTTTGGAAGAGGGATCTCCTGGAGGATGCCGTCGACGCGGCAGCGGAGGCGGAGCTTGTCCTCGAACGGTTCGATGTGGATGTCCGTGGCGTCCATGTGGATCGCCTCGGCGATGATCATGTTGATGAACTGGATCATCCCCGAGTCGTCGGAGACGGCGGCGATGTCCTCCTCCTTCTCCTCGTCTTCGTCCGGCGGCGCTTCCGCGACTAACTTCTCCACAGTCTCCGCTCCGAGGCCGTAGAAATATGTCAGTGAGCGGTTGACGTCGGCGGTTGGACACAGAATCCACTTGATTGGTCTGTCAAGAACGACGCGGAGACCTTCAACTACGGCGAAAGTCGGGACGCGGCATGCGGCGAGTGTTAGGACGTCGCTTTCGAGTTGCACGGGGGCGACGCGATAGCGCAGCGCGACGCGGGCTGGAATTGATTCAATGACATCGCGGCCGATTTTGAAGTCGCCGATCTTGCGCAGGGGGATGCCGCTCAATTCGGAATAGATGGCGAGAAAGGCCGTTTCGTCGATAAGGCCTTCTGAGAGGGCAAGCTCATCGACGGGCTGGAGCGAAAGGGAGGCTCGGTTCTGAAGTTCGACGAGCTGGTCCTCGGTAAGGCGTCCGTCCGCGAGCATGCGCGCGATGACTTCCTGCACCATGTCCTCGCCGTAGAAGCGGGGTTCGGGGATGTCGGCCGGAGCCTGTGCTTGGGCAGTGTCAGTATCTTGGGTGTCGCTCATGGTTGAAAGGTTGAGTGGTTGAAGGGGTTGAATAACTGCTATCTGTTATCTGCTATCTGCTTACGGCTCAAGTGCGACTGGGGCGTCGCCGATGCCCAACGTCGCCTTTGTGCCGTCCTCAAAGGAGAGTTCGATGCCGTCGCGGCCGGAAGCGGTGACCGTGGCGTTGCCGAGCTTGTCGCCGACCTTGACGAAGCGCCCCTGGGTCCTGTCAGTTGTAATCGAGACGTATGCGGCGAATGCGCCGTCAGGACGCTGCATCACGCCCTTGAATGAGACATGGGGCTTTGGCTTTGGCGGCGGCGCGGTTGGCTGTGGCTGTGGACGTACGGCTTGGCCCCTTGGCCAAAACGGCAGGTGACCGCCGGGCCGCTGGGCTCCTGCCTGCTGGCCGCCCTGTCCGGGTTGGCGTTGGGTGAGGTCTCGCTGGAACGGTGTTGCGACTGCATTGCCCCTTGAATCGACAAGTACCCCGTTTTTGTCAAAGTGGACTTCACGCGTGTTTCCATCCTTGTCGACAATGGTGATGATGCCGTTTTCGCTGTGCCGGACAAGTTCCTTCACTATGGCTTCGAAAGTCGGGTGGAACGGGTTGACCGGCACAATCAGCGTCTCCGGGGCGAACTGATTCGATACGAAGCCTATTACGCCGATAGGCTTGAATTCGGCCAGTTCGAGGGGTTGCTTCTTATTTGTATCTGCGGCGGAGGCTTTCGCGGCTTTGCGCGGAGCGCGGGCGAGGTCGACGCCCCACCAGGCCGTGACGCCGCCGAGGAGGAGCAGCGAGGCGACGAAGAGTCCCTTCGCGTCCGCTTTCATCAGCCATTTCCAGAACTTTTCCATGGTGTCTACTCAAAGATGACGCTGCTCATTACGACCTCGACCCGGAGCGGTGCCCCGGGAACCGTTCCGGCGAGAATGCGCATGTTGCGGATGAAGAAGACGCGCTCCTCCTCCAGAATGGACTGGAAGAAGATGTAAAGATCTTCGAAGGCCACTTCGAAGTCCACGTCGACTGGATATTCGGTGAAGAGAAGTTTCTTGTCACGCCCCTTGTGGGGAATTGGGTCCAGGGGGGAGATCGCGTGCAGCTTGAAGACCTGCCGGCCGAGAATTGTGTCGACTATCTTTTCAACCGTTTTGAGCTGGATCCATCGCACCTTTACCTCGGTGGCGTCGGCGCCGATGGTGTCGCGCAGACCCAGGTCCTGCGGAACGAGTTGCACGCCAAGCTCCTCGGATCGCCTGGATAATGAGTTGCGCGCCTTGAAGAGCTCCATCTTGTAGTCGATTCGTCCAACTGCCGACTTCCCCTTGGTTTCGGAGGCGTCGAAAGTCGCGAGGCGACGGACAGTCTCCTCCCACTCGGTCTGCGTCTGCTTGCCGAGTTCCCGCTCGTGAGCGGCGATTTTAAGGAGGTTTTCCATGCTCTGCGACGCATACGGGCTCTTTTTCAGCTGGTCGCGAAGTTTGACGATTTCGCGCCGGCGCTCGAATTTCGGGGCAAGGACCAGGAACCAAACTGCGGCCAGAGCGAGGATGACTGCCGGAATGACAAGTAGCACCTGCTGGCGCTCTGAGAGACGGATGGACTTGACGTTCATGGTTGCGCCACCTCCATTCTTATTACAAAGCGCCTCATTTCGGGGAGATTAAGGGCCTTGATGGCCTCTGGAAGCTCGGCCGGGGGTTTGACTTTGTCGTCGCTCAGGAGGTCGACACCCTTGACGCGTGTTCCTCCACGGATGCGACGCAGCATTTCGTTTACGGACTTGAAACTCATGTCAGGTGTGTAGCCCTCTATGATGAATGCCGTGAACTTGGACTTTTCAGGTGCGGGCCTCGCCTCGGCGGCGGCAAAGACACTTGAAGATTCCTTGGCTTTCGGATCATTGTCGCGGAATCCCGGCACGAAGAACCCGGGTCTGGCTGGCTTAAGAGCCTCGGGGACGGGTTTAGGGGCCTCATGGCGCAAGTAGGTGTCCTCGTCGCATACGAGTGAAATCCAGTCTGCCGGTCCGATGGCGGTAGCGACAAGGGAAACCGCATATCTTGAAGCCGGTCCGCCCACAAGAAGCTTTCGAAGAGGGACGGCCTCCTTGCGAATCGCCTCGGTTTCGGCGCGGATGGCCGCGATTTCATTGTCGATCGCTTCACGCTTTCGCAACTCCTTCCGTTCCGCCTCAAGCCGGACGGAGTCTCGGCCGAGCGATATGAGCAGTCCCGCGGTGAAAACGCCAATGGCCAGGATGAGTGTGGCTGCCGTGGCGATCCAATATGGCTTCTTTTCCTTGAAGACCACTTCATCGCGCAGCGATTCGGGAATGAGCGAAAGATGTGGCAACTTCGGCGCGTCAAGCGATGTCAGCGCAAGGCCGATGGCCGTGGCGAATGAGCCGAAGTCTTGGATTCCTCTTGGGGCGGGGAGTTCCGAAGCCTGGACAACGCGGATGGCTGCCGAGGGAGCTTGCTTGGCAAGCGTCGGGCGTCCCGATGTTGAGGCTGGAGCTTGGTTGATCCGCTTGGAGAACCACTCTGCGAACCCGTTCAGCTTTGCGCCGCCGCCCGAAAGGATGATGGTCGACACGTTAGTGCCGTTTCCGGAGATGGCGCCGCGGTAAGCGGCGAGAACGGCTGAGAACTGGCTGTACCAGCGTTCGGCCACGGGGATCAGGAACTCCGAGAAAGGGCCTCCCTCGGCAAGCGTGGCGTCGCGCAGCTTGTTGGAGTCGGCCTGTTGCAGCGGGCATGCGCCGCCTTTCGCAATCGCCTCGGTGAACTGGCGTCCGCCCATCGGGAAGGCGCGTGCGAAAAGAATGCCATCCGGCGTGCCGATGGCTATTTCCGTCTTGACAGCGCCGATGTCCACGATCAGTCTTGGACCGTCGGAGTCGAATTCCGCGCTTGCAAACCCGCAGAAAAGGGCGGCGGGGGCAGGGACTAGGTCCGTTGGGCGTATGTCAAGGGGGACCAATGCGGTCAGCGCGTCCTTGATGACGGATGGCCGCGCCATCGCCATAAGATACTGGCTGGATGAGTCGGGACGCTTGTGCGCCGTGACGTCGCATACCATTGCTTCGCCGACCATGTCGTTGAAGCGGACGAGTTCCATGTCGGCGGCCTGGCGGGGAGTGCGGGGGTCTTCGGGCGTGAGGCGTCCCGGTTGGAAGACCAACTGCTGTCCTGGAATCGCGACGGAGGCGAACCCGTGCAGCAGGCCTAGCTGTCCAAGCCATGCGCGTGTGAGCTTGACGTTGTCGCCGCCTTCCAGCGGAAGCTCCATCTTCTCCGCGCGCAGAATGCGTGGCGCTCCGTTCTGGAGCTGGATCCAGACAGCGCGCACATTGCGCGTTCCGAGGTCAAGTCCTACGATTTGTTTGACTCGTGGCATCGGTTGAACCTTTCAACTCTCGGTGGCGATGCGCGTTAACGCGCTCCTCCACCGAGTTCCACCTTCCCGCCGCCAGTCACTGGTTCGGGAGGGGCGACGGGGATGAGTTCTTCGCCGGTGTCGGAGATGAGCGTCGCCGTCACGAAGATCAAGAGGTTGGCAGTGTCGTCGGAGATTATGTCATGCATGAAGAATCTGCCGATGAGGGGGATCTTCGAGAGGAAGGGGACGCCTTTCTTGGTCTTGCTCTTCTGCAACGTGACAAGCCCGCCCATTACAACAGTCTCGCCGCTGCGGACGACGACCTCGGTCTCGACCGTGCTCTTGCTGAAGATCGGCAGCTTGATCATGCCCATCGCCGTCGCGTTGGTACCGGAGGAGGTTGTCGAGTCAACGGCCGTATCCCAGTATTCCCATGCGACGATGTCGCTGATTTCAGGCGCGAGTTTGAGGTCGATGGTCGAAAGGTCCGCCCCCACGCTGGGGGTGACCACGAGCTCAATGCCGATTTCCTCCTTCTCCGGCGTTCCGGACGGAACGAGGCGGGACTCGTATGTCTCGTTTCCATTGCTGTTCGTGCCGGTGCGGATTTCCTCCACATCATACTCTTCGAAATAGCGCACGTCCTTGCCAATGCGGACCTTCGCCTCTGTGTTGTTTACCGCGGTCACACGCGGGACGGAGAGCGTGCGCGTGTTGCCCTCGGTCTGCAGGGCGTGGAGAACCGCGTGGAACTGCGGATCGGTTAAAAGGCCCTGGTAGGTGAGGTTCAAACCGCTGGAGGCGCTGTCAAAGGCCGTCTGCGAGATGGATGCGCCAGCCATTCCGGTGGCGGCGGCTCCCTTCGTCCCGATTATGCGGGTGCGAAGATGCGGACCATTTCCCGAGGCCTGCCCCCAGTTGCTGTCCAGATACCAGTCGACGCCAAGTTCGCTGAGGTCCGTGATTTCGGTGGTGAGGAACCGCGCCTCGATAAGGACCTGCGGCGGGCGGACGTCGAGGACCTCGATGATGTCCTCGATGAGGGCGAGGTTTTCACGGGTGTTCTTGGCCAGGACCGCATGGGCGCGGGGGTTGAATAGTATGTCCGCGCCTTCGACTTCAGGCACGAAGCGCTTCACCGCCGTGATTATGCCTATGCCGTCCTCGCCGGCTTCAAGTTCCTCCTTGGACAATCCTTTGCGAAGGCGGTATATGCGGGTGAAAAGGGGCGGTCCGCCGGCGGAATCATTGCCCTCTGTAGCCCAAATGAGATTACGGCCTACGGCGAAGGTCACGCCCAGGTTCCGGCCTACGTACTCTAGAATTTCGCTGAGCGGGGTGTTGTCGACATGTACGGAAATCGTTTTGTCTTCGCCGAGGTTGCTGTCCGCGACGATGTTGATTCCGGCAAGGTTGGTCGATGAGCCGATTTGCCCCACTATCTCGCTGAGTGTCACATTGTCGAGGTGGATTGTATAAGGCTGTTCGAGCAATTTCTGCGTCTCGGGGGGCATGGTGTGGATGGGGCGTGTTTCGCCGACGACATGCTTGCGAAGACGGTATGTGTCGGGCAGGATTCCCTGGCGGTCGGCGTCTTCCATCGCGATGGCGTCGGAGATGGGCAGGCGCTTCGCCGTGTTGCGCTGGCGGAGTTCGGCCAGGCGTTCGTTGATCTCGGCCTGGAGCTGGGCGAGGCCGGGGGTGAGCGGGTCCTTGCGGTAGATGTCCGTGCAGGCGATGATGGCCTCGGTGAGCTTGTCGTTTTCGAAAAGGGCGCGGGCCTTCAGGACTGATTCCGGTATCGGCCGCTCATCGCTTTCCGCGACGTCGGTGGTGTGGCATCCGGCCGAAAATAACAAGACTGATGCAAAGGCAATGAGAAAGAATAGCTTCAACTTGTAATTCATAATTCAGACTCCACGCGGTTAGTTGCTTTCCGTAGCCGATTCCGAGGTTGATTCCGTGGCAGTATCAGTTGACTGGTTCGAGGTGGACTCAGATTTGCCTGCTTCAGGATCCCACTGCTGGATGGAGGCGTTGGCTGCGGCCTTCTCCTCGCCGTAGACGTTTACTCCGGTCACGGTTATAACCTGGTCTCCCGTTTGGGAGGAGGCGGTATAAATGACCGTTGCACCCGCCTCCGACGAGAGCGTCCCAAGCGAGGGATTCTGAACGATCCAGTGGTATTTCTCGCCTCCTGTGGCCGTGAAGACTTTCGACTCGTGCACTTTGATCTTGCAGGACACAGGCGAAATGGATATTTCGGCTTCGTCTTCCTTCTCCGATTCGCAGCCTCCCGCCAAAACGAGCGCCATGGCGGAAAAAGCGCATAACAATCTTCGAATGTCCATGTTCATTTTGTCTCTCCTAGTGGTTGTTCTTGTCTCCAAACTCTACGGCCCCTTGCCACCAAAGCGGCGCCATCGTCACATTGCCCGCGTAGGCTACGTTGAGTGTGAGCCCGGATTGTCTCGGTGTGCCGCTTTTGTTGGCGGCTCCCCCCGTGCCTTCGGGAAATTCGTCGACTGAGGAGTATGCGGCGTGGTGGAAGCAGCGGACAATCGGCATTTTCGATGAACTGAATGGTTTGCCGTTGTTGCCTTGGCGAAGTTCGTATTCCTTGTACTGAGCCCAGGTGGGGCCCGTTATGCCCGGAACGCTCCAATTGCATCTCGCGCACGAGAACTCGTACATGTAGCTGTTGGCCTTGACATCGTCATTCTGCGCTTCGTCTCCGCTACCCCGCGAAACTGAGCAGTTGTCAATGGTTTCCTTGTACTTGGACGAGGGTGTTCCACCCTCGTACTTGGAAAGCGAATCCGGGCGTATTATGCCAAGTCCCCGCTCCGTGTCGCTTCTGCAGACATAGACGGATAGATCGTCGATGTAGGAGGGATAGAGGTTTGAAATCCAGTTCGGGTTGCCGCCGGAGTGGTCGCCGCGGTATGTCACCAGCGCGACGCCGATTTGCCTGAGGTTGGACATGCAGTTCGTCTGGCGGGCCTTCTCACGGGCGCTTTTCACGCCAGTCATCGAAATTGTGGCCAAAATTGAAATGATGACAATTACGACAAGCAGCTCAATGAGTGTAAATCCCATCGTGCCGCTTGCGCCTACGCGCGTATTCTTTTTCCTATATAAGGCCATCATGAGAGGTCTTAAGCAAAAATCATACCACGCCATGACGGCGCTTTCGCCGCCATGACGTGGTAGATAAGAGATAAGAGATAAAAGATAATAGATAATAGATGTTTATCCGCTTGGGCGACAACAATCTATTATCTATTATCTATTATCTATTATCTGGTTACTGGATAGTGCCGTAGCATCGCTACGGGACTATCCAGTAGCCCGCGAGGTCGCGGAGGTCCGAGGCGGGCTTGCGCGTGTAGACTTCGCCGGGAACCTTGAGCGGGCCCGGAAGCAGATAGCCGAGGACTGCGGCGCCGGGCATGATCGTCTCCCAGACTGTGTACTCGCTCGTGGCAACCGTGTACTGCTCGACATTCGCGTAACGTCGCCAGATGGGCCAGGGCGCGGGAGGCGGATCGCCAAGCGCCAATTGCTTGGCGTCCCAGGAGATGCCGAATGTCCAGCGGTAGGGCGTGATTCCGGCGACATACTCCGCGATGTCGTCCGACACGCTCTGGAGGTCGAGGAACTTGACAGGGTAGACTTCTCCGAGACCGCTTGTGAGGCTCTCTCCGCGCGGGTTCGCGCCGTTGTTGAAGTCATTGGAAAGGAGCGCCCCCTCCAGATACTTGTCATCGCCGGTGAAGGCGTGCGCGACGACGAGCTTCTGCGCGCGGTTGAGCGGCTGGGCGTGTCCCCAGCCCATTGTGGTGACGTATCTGTCCTCTGCGGGAAGCCAGGGGGTGCGGTAGGGGAAGTCGTCTTCTATGTCCTTGAGGAGGATGTCGCCGTCCTTGACGCGACGGTTGATCCACTCTTCGCGGAAGGGCTCGAGCTCGGCGGGAAGGGGCTGGTCCTTGAGGGCGAACTCGAGGAATGTGAACGGACTCCATCCTCCGCCCTTCGAACTTGCGTCCTTCCTGAGGTCGTCGACGCACTTGAGAATCGGTTCGAAGTATTTGTTGTCGCCGGTCAGCGCGGCGAGGTTCAGGGCCGCGCAGAGCATTTTGCGACGCGAGTAGCGAGTCGGCTCGCGATATATGACCTCGACTTCTTCGCCCTTCTTCCATCTGCCCGCGTATGCGAACATGTACTTTTCGACCGGGCCGTGCTTCTCGCACCAGTCCCATGCCTTGAGCGAGCTGGCAAGGAGCTCGTCGGCCGTCTTTTTGTCGCCTGCCGCCTTGAAGGCGCGGGCGACGAGGGCTGCGGCGCCGATGAATTCGTAGCAGGAATCATGTGTCGGGAGCGAAATCGCGTAGTTGTGCTGTTTGCTGTCCTCCGCGGGGCCGCCGTGGTCGCCGCCGGGATGGCCGACCGTCTCGATCCAGGTGCCTACGCCGCCATCCGCCTGCTGCGCCTTCAGCAGGTGTCTGACACCCCAGTAGGCTTCGTCGAGGATGTCGGGGATGCCGTTGCCCGATTCTGGGATGTTGAGCTGGGAGTCGGTGAAGTTCTGAGGCCGGAGCAGGTAGAGAAGGGCGAGGGCGCGCGGGATGTCGAGGTGCATGGGGCGTCGGTCGTAGTCGGCCGCGTCATGGTAGCCGCCGGAGATTTCGACGCGGCTCTTGTCCTTGAGCTGCGCCTCGTTGGCGGAGATGATGTTGAATCCGGTGAATTCGACTTTCTTGCCCTTGGCGTCAAAGAGGGGCGCGCCGTCTTCCGGCATGATGCAGGAATAGTTGTCCGGCGGGTGTACACCTCGGTAGACGGATAGGTGGCAGGCCGGTGCCGGCCATTGCGTGTACGGGGCCTTCTTCTCGATTCCGCAGCGCTTGTTGAAAAGCCCCTGCATGTGCACGCCCCACGCGAAGGCGATTGCCTTGTTGTCGACGTTGAAGGCGCGGCTTCTGCCGATTCCGCCGACGCGGATGAAGTAGCGGCCGGGCTTGACGAGTGGTGTGAGGTCGATTTCGAGGACCTCCTCGCCGGTGAACGGCACAACCAGCCCCTTTTGATCATCGAAAACGGGGTCTTCGCGCCGCGCCTTGAGCGTGCCGGACAGGGCGACGGACCCAGAGGCTTCGTCGACGATCTCGAAGGGCTTGCCGTCGAACGCCTTGAGGGGGAGGGGACCTGCAGCCGCGAGCCATGCGCCGAGGTATGCGTACTTGCGGGCCTTCGGCATGTATCCGACCTGGTTCACCTTGAAGACGGGCGTAGGCTTCGCAGGGTCGTAGACAAACTTGCCGGCCTGGCCGAGGTCGACGGCGTCGCCCTTCTTCATCGGCGAGACCTTGACGAAGGCGTTGTGCACGACGTCGGCGGCCTTGATGCTGAAGTGGTCTCCGTCGGGCTTCCAGTAGCGCTTCACGCCGTTGGGTTCCGGCCAGTAGGCGATGAAGCCGGGGATTTCCTTCATCTTGGCGGCGAAGGGCTCGCGGACGTTCTTCTGGACATCTTCGTGGATGGCCTGCAACGCCTGCCGCTGCTTCCATTCGGGCGAGATCTTCAGCGCGTCAGCCGTTCGCCCGTCGGCGAAGAAGGCGGTGCTTTCGTCGTCCGTGATGTCTGCCTGCACGAGCAGGTATTCCGGCGTCAGGGCGGTGATCCGCCACTGAACGGCGTGGGCGTTGAGTACAATTAGCGCCGCAGCGGCGGCGGAAATAGTGTGCTGTCTGTTTATTGTCATGCAAACATTATAGCACCATGAGTTGGCGAATGGTATGGATATTGCTTTCTATACAAAATAGGAGTAATTGCCATGAACTTGAAACATATCCTTCTTTTTGCCGCGGCAGCCGCAAGCGCGTGCATCGCCAGTGCCGAGCGGACCGTTTATCTCGAGACGTTCGACAATATTGGCGACTGGGTCGCCAGCTTCAACGACGGGACGAAGATCGTCGAGGCCGAGGCGGGCGGCCTCAAGGCGCTGAGCTTTGCGCCGAAGGCGCCCGGACAGATGCGCAGGGGCTTCTTCCACATCCAGGAGTCGCCGACATCCAAGGACTGGACCTTTGCCTTCCGATTCCGTTTCGGCGGAGGCGCGATTTCCCATGACTTCAACCTCGAGCTCTTCTTTGGCGACCGCGCCAAACCCGAAGTGCGCACGATTCGCATCGCCGATGCAGGCGCCTGTTTCGGCGATGGTCCTCTGCCAAAGCCCGCCGACGGAGCCGACGGTCTCCTTCCCTCTGGTCTATGGAATACGACCGCACTCACCGTCGAAGGCGGCCACGCCAAGCTCCATCTTCGCCGGGGCGGCATCCTCTCCGTCGCCTGTGAAGGCGACTTGCCGAAGGCACCGCTGGTGGGTTGGAACCTGTCGATGGCGGACAGGCGCCTCCCAAGCGCCGCGCCTGACGCCCCATGCGGATCGGTCTCCGTCTCCCTCGTCCGTGTCACGGACGGCGCGGCACGCCCGTTCCCAATCGGCGACCCCGACGAGTGGCTTCCCGAAATCGCCATGAGCGGCCCTGCGACAATGCCCGAGGACTTCGGCGCCCCGCTTACGAACAAGGTCGCGCGTCCTTCCGAGTTCGGCAATCTCGGCGGTGATTTCTCCTTTGCGTTCCTGTTCGACGAGTCAACGGAAATCCCCCCCGTCCGCCGCAACCTGTCGATCAACTTCATATCCGGCACCAACAAGCCATATCGCATCCAATTCTCCGCCCAGAACGAGATGGTGGAAATTGCGCGCCGCCGCTTCTGCGCCGCGAGCGGGTTCTTCTCCAACGTCACCGACAAGGTGGTTCTGACGAACAACTACCTCTCGGTGGGCGGCGACGGCGTGCTTAGCCGAACACGCGTCGAGACACGTCCCCCGCTTCGCCGACGCTATCGTTACCAACAGCCTCAAATCAGCCAGATATTCGCGGCCTACGACAAGCTGCCGAAGCTCTCCGACCACCTTTTCAACCTTGTCGCCCGCAAGACCTCCGACTCCGTTTACACGCTCTGGCTTGACGGTAACGTGATAGGCAAATTCACCGCCGCCGAACCAATCACAGCCATTCGCGCGGACTTCAGCCCGGAATTCGCCTCAGTCCGCATGAAGGAGTCCCCGGTGTCCATGCCGCTCTATTCGCCTGATTACGCAGCCCGCCGCATTTACGAGCTCCCGTTCGACAAGTGGCCGAACGGATTCAAACTCAGCCGCGTCCGCGAGAACCAGGGCACATACTCCCTTGAATGCAACGGCTACCTCCAGCGCGGCGCGTTCGACGCCATGCCGTCGAGCTGCCTCTTCGCCGTTCCAAACCGCCAGTACTGGCGCGCGAAGGCCCTCTGCCGCGTCGACGACAAGGCCCCTGCCGACTTCGTCCCCGAAGTCACCGCCCGCCTCACGCAGTTCTTCGCCAACGGCGGCCGTTCCGAGGCGATGGCCCAGAAGACCATCCGCCTGCCCGCCCCAGGCGAGGACGGCCCGCTTCCAGAAGGCGTCGTCCGCAAGGACAAGAACCTCTACGAGGTCACTTTCGACCTCGACGTCGGCTACATCATGGACATGAACTTCATGAACGACGGCATGGCGCGCCAGCTCCTCCCGTACCTCCACTTCGAGTTCACGGGCGTTCTGTGGGACAACAACCGCTACTACGTCGACAAGGGCCGCTCCCCGTCTGCCACGCGACAGAGCTCCGTCGTCGTCCTCTCCGGCTCGCTTGAGGAAAGCCCCGCCATCTTCAAGGTCAAGACAAACCTTCCCTTCGGCCTCTACTACCCCGACGAGCGTCCCGGGGCAATGATAGACGTGACTCCTGTCGAACCTGGGACATACACCGTCGAGACAGTTGTCCGCGACGACGCCGGAAAGGTCGTTCAAAAGGATTCGTTCAAGACCTCCAAGCCGATAAGCCGAGAAGTCCGCTTCACCTGTCGCGACTACGGCCACTACTATGTCGAATTCACGCTTCGCGACGCGGCCGGCACGCGCCTAGTCGGCCACGAGGCCGCATACGCGAACATCCCGCCCGACACGCGCAAGGCCGGCTATGACTCGCTCTACTACTGCTGGAATTTCCGCGGCGCGCACGGGACTCCGAGCAAGTTGTCCGAATGGGGCGAGGCCTACAAGCGCATCGGCATCAAACGCACCCTCCTCAACAACGACTCCCTTGCCGAGACGAACGCCTCGATAAAGGCGTATGGCTTTACTCAGGCGCAATTCCCGTACCGCGGCATCCGCGCGCCCCTGGGCTCCCCGTCCGAGGCCAAGGAAATTGAGAAGAAGGTCGCGGAGTTCCGCCACCTGCGCGAAATCTTCCCGCACTGCAAAACGGCGCTCCTCTTCCACGAGAGCGGTGGCGGCCCCTATCCGAAGGAGCTTTACGGCGGCAAGACCGAAGTCACTCCGGAACTGCGGGCCGCAGATTCCAACCGCGTCGCGGTCGCGACGCGCTTCGCAAAGGCATGGCGAGAGGCCGATCCTTCCGTCCGCCTCGTCGTCGGCAACTCCGGCTCCTCAGAGGGCCTGATTGCTCAGCTTCTGCGTGGCGGCTTCCCGCGCGAGTATCTCGACTCTCTTGGCGAAGAGTCCGTGGGCATGACGCATCCGCCCGAAATCTCGACGGCCCTGAGCCCTTGGTGCCTCAAGGAGATTGCCCGCATCTTCGGCTACGGCGAAATACCGGCCGACTGCCCTTACGAGTGGAAGAGCCGCGCCCGCCGCTACTTCCAGCGGCGCGACCAATACGCCGAGTACTGCCAGCGCGACATACTGATCGCACACGCCCTGCGCTACACGATGATTCCCGTTGGCGCGGGATGCCCGGCCGCGAACAGCTACTACGACACGATCTGGGGCACCAGCAACCCATTCACGCGCTGGCCGCTCGCCTATCCGACGCCAATGGCCGCCGCCAACGCCACGCACACGCTTATCCTCGACAGCGTCAACTTCAAGCGGATGGTGCCAACCGGCTCGCTCACGGCCTACTGCCTCGAATTCGAGAAGGACGGCGGCTGGATCTACGCCTTCTGGACAGCCCGTGGCGAGGCGCAGGTCGCGCTCGACTTCGGCGGCAAGCCGCGCTACACTCTTGTAGGCATGTGCGGCGAACGCACCGAGAAATGCAGCCTGCCGACGGTGACGGCGGGCGAGGCGCCCAAGTACATCCTCTCCGACAAGCAGATCGTCGGCTTCACGGCGGCGCATTCGCGCTCATTCCCGTACGAGAAGTATGCGGGAAGCGACAAGGCCGTTGTCGCCGTCGACGCCTCGGACGCGGCCAAGTGCGTTTTGGACGTGGCGCAGGACAAGCGCATCGAAATTCCAATTGACAACCTTCCGCGTCGTCCAGGAGCCTTCGCGCTCCGCACCGTGCAGGACGAAGGGCAGGGGAGCTGCGTCGAACTCGACCATCTCTCCGCGACCAACTGCCCCGCGCTGATGACGGAATACGCCTGGATCCGTTTCCCCGAAGCCAAGCCAGCCGAAGGCCGTCCGACGACAATCGGCGCGCTTGTCAAGGGCAACTCCTCATGGGGTACGCTCTTCTTCGAGTTCAAGGACGCCGAGGGCGAAGTCTGGCTCAGCGTCGGCTCCGGCGGCTACGGATGCCTTTCATACGACTGGCCGTGCCAGGCCTCGCTGAACTTCGACGGCTGGCACTTCGTCCAGTTCCCGATCACGGACGAGTCGCCCGTGAAGATCCACTCGCCGGGCGACAACCAGCGCCAGTGGGTGCGCGACTGCGAGACGGGCAACGGCAAGGTCGACTACCCAATCACCGTAACCGGCCTTTGCGTCGGCGCCCGTGCGAAGTCGCTCAACCTTCTCGAGATGGAGCCTGTCACAGAACAAGTACGTCTCAAGGCAATCATGGTATACTGATATCTCCCATTTTCAACAAGGAGTCGCATGAAAACCTACACGATCAACAAGTGCCGCAAGGCCCCGTCGCTCGATGCAACACCCGGCGTTCCCGCCGTCGGCTGGAACGGCGCCGAAGTGGCGACGGTGGACTGGTTCCACCCCAAGAGCTGCCAGATTCGCCCGCTCACCTATTTCCGGGCGCTCTACGATTCGCGCAACATCTACGTCCGCTTCGACGTCATGGACACCTTCGTCAAGGTCGTCCACACGAGCCTCCACTCGAACGTCTGCTGCGACAGCTGCGTCGAGTTCTTCATCCGCCCCGCCGGCGACGACACATACTTCAACTTCGAGGTCAACGCCGGCGGCACGCTGCTCCTCTACCACATGATCGACTGGCGTCGCGACAAAGTCACTGGCCGTCTTTCCAAGACCGAGCCGGTCGCTGCCGAATGGTGCGCCTCGCTCGACATCCACCACTCCATGCCGAAGACCGTGCGCAAGCCGATCGCCGAGCCGGTCGCTTGGACTGTCGCCTACAAGATTCCGTTCGCCCTCTTCACGGCCTACAAGGGTGTCGGCGGCGTCAAGTCGGGCGATGTATGGGACGGCAATGTCTACAAGTGCGGCGGAAGCGACCATTGGGCGTGCTGGAATCCGATTGCGCGCGAACTCAACTTCCACCAGCCGAAGTTCTTCGGCCGGCTTGTCTTCGCCTAGGGCGGCGTTGGAGAAACTGACATGACATACGAAGTCGTCAAATTCGGACAGGAGGCGCTGCGCGCAAAGGCGAAGCCCGTTGCCGAGATCACGGACGAAATCAAGAAGCTCGTCGCGGACATGCTGGAGACGATGTACGCTGCTGGTGGCGTCGGGCTCA
>JAEEGG010007679.1_pt1 | contig 24754 bp, 22 predicted proteins | sample 9134161 | NCBI WGS metagenome assembly JAEEGG01 (sample SAMN16246543, study PRJNA631951) | gut metagenome | biome: gut microbiome; feature: rumen; material: CR-attached | host: Bos | place: Iran: Karaj | collected 2018-10 | reverse complement strand
ATCCCGTGTATGATACATCTCACGCGCAAAGGCACGATCTACCAGATAAAGCTCAAATCGCTGAAAATAAGCCGCGATATGCTGGGCGACATCCTTAAATACGGGCTTCCCAGCGGCGTGCAGAATTCGGTCATAGCGCTTGCGAACGTGATGGTGCAATCCAATATCAACACGTTCGGCGAAGACGCCGTGGCGGCGTGCGGCGCATACGCGAAGATAGAAGGCTTTGCGTTTTTGCCCATAACCTGTTTTTCCATGGCGCTCACCACTTTTGTGGGGCAGAACCTGGGCGCCGGCGAACACGGCCGCGCAAAGCAGGCGGCGAGGTTCGGCATTATGACTTCTATGATAATGGCGGAGATTATAGGCGTGATAATCTTTTTCGGCGCGCCGCTGTTCATAGGGGCGTTCAACAGCAATTCGGAAGTCGTATCCATAGGCGTCAAACAATGCCACACGCAGGCGTTCTTCTTCTGTCTGCTCGCGTTTTCGCATTGCGTGGCGGGGATATGCCGCGGCGCGGGCAAGGCGTTCGTGCCGATGCTGATAATGCTTGCGGTCTGGTGCGTGCTGCGCATCGTCTATATTACCGTGGCTATGAAGATCGACCACAACATAGTCCTGCTGTTCGCGGCGTACCCCATAACCTGGTTCATAAGTTCGGTCATTTACTTTTTCTATTACAAATTCTCGGGCTGGATCAACGCTTTCGACAAGAAAACGGGATCAGACAAAGAAAAAGCGCCTGTGTGACAGGCGCTTTTATTGTATTGATATATATCAATAATCGAACATCAGTATGGTGTCGATATCGGCTTCCATTGCGTCCTGGATCTTGCCGGCGATGGATTCGAAACGCGATTTCATATCGTCGGATCTGAGCTTGGCGATCTCGCTGTATATGCCGCCCCAGTTATAGATGGCGCCCAGGTCGAAGCAGCGCGATTCGAAGATGATATCGAGCATATCCTCGTCGTCTTCGGTGTCGGCGTCTTTGCCCTTTAAGCATTTGTCGTAATAGACCGGGGTCACCAGGTTCTTGGATTCGGCGGCGAGCGCTTCGATGACGAGCCCGAGGTCGTCGTAGTTATCAGATACCGCGGGGAGCGCCAGACAGGAGGCGTTGCCGGTGGAAACGAAATGATAATATCTGTCCTGGTCGGCAGTATACTTGGGAACGGGCAGATAGCCTATATGCTCCACGTCGCGGAAACCCACGATGTTGAACATGCCGCCCATATAGAACAGCTCGCGCTCTTCGCGGAACGCCTTGATGATGGTGGCTTCCCAAACGTTGGAATACTTGCTGTCGAATTTGCCGGCGTTAGCGACCATTACGGTGCCTTCGTCGTTGTAGATGGCGTAAACGTCGGTGAGCACGTCGTAGAACCGCGCCGTGTCGTAGGAAAGCACGGGGATATCGTCGGCGTCTTTTTCGGCGAGATGCACGCCGGAGGCTATGACGTGAAGCAGCGCGTTATAGACTTCGGTACCGAACCCCCAGGTGTCGAATTCGTCGAGTCCGTTTACGCCGTCGGATTCGTGGGTGACCATCTTGGCGAGCTCGTACATTTTGTCGAGCGTCCATTCGTTATTTTTGACGAGGTCGTAAAGGTTGACGCCGGGGCAGTTGTCTTCAAGCACTTTTTTGTTGAAGAACATTATGAACGTGCCGTCGTTATCGAACGTGTTGATATCGCCGGCGGTGAAATAGACGCGGTTGCCTATTGAAAGGTCATGCACGGCGTTCTGGTCCCACCAGGGGTTGCTGAGATCGATGGTGGGGATATCGTTCATATCGACGTAAACGCCGGTGAGCGTGGCCTGAGCCGCGCCGCCGAACGAATTGAGCACTATGTCGTAGGAATTTTCGGAAGGCGCCTGGACCTGATTGTAGATGACGCTTGCAAAGTTATTGGAATCGAACACGCCTTCTATCACGCAGTTGTAGCGCGTTTCGATATTCTGCCTGACTTCGCATTTGGTCCTGTCGAGCACGTCGGCGGTGAGTTCGTCGTAGGTGTCGCGCTGGATGATATCGCCGTTATAGGTCATAGACGTGCTGTTTGCCGCCCAGTTGATGGAAAGGACGCGGATGACTCTGCCGCCCAGATCCTTTACGGGGATATCCTTGCCGTAGACGTAATCTTCCGAAACTTCTTCCGAGCCCGTATCTGCGGACTGGTCGGGAGCAGAAACGTCGGAAACGCCCGAAGTATTGGATTCGGTTTTATCCTGCGGCTTGTTTTCGTCGCCCTTGCAAGCGACGAACGAAACGAGAAGCAGCATCACCGCAAGGAATAGACATACTGTTTTTTTCATAATATCAAAACTCCTTTATAGGATGGTTTTAGTCATTATAACACATTCCGCCGGACTTTTCAAGTACCGCCTTGATTATTGCGCGTTTTTATATTATAATATCTAAAAGAAAGGGGGAAGAACGCTGTGAAATGCGAACTGTGTCCGCGCCGCTGCGGAGTCGACCGCGCGGCGGGCAAAGGATACTGCGGCTGCGGCGAAAACGCCGTGGTGGCGCATCATATGCTGCACTACTGGGAAGAGCCCTGTATTTCGGGCACGCGCGGTTCGGGCTGCGTGTTTTTCGCCGGCTGTCAGCTCAAATGCGTCTATTGCCAGAACAGGGCGATATCGCGCGCGGAGACGGGCACGGAATACGATACCCGTTCGCTCGCCGCGCTGTTTCTTTCGCTGCAAAACGAAGGCGCGCACAACATAAATCTGGTGACCCCCGACCATTTCGCTCCGCAGATCTGCGCGGCGCTGGAAGAGGCAAAAAAGCAGGGGCTTATTATCCCCGTCGTCTACAACTGCTCGGGCTACGTACTGCCGCAGACGCTGAAAGACGCGGCGAAATACATAGATATTTATCTGACCGATTTCAAATATATGTCAAACGAACTCGCGTTTCGCTATTCCGCCTGCCGCGACTACCCCGAAAAAGCCAAGGAAGCGCTTGAAGAAATGGTGCGCGAACATCCGTCGCGCGTCTACGCGGAAGACGGAACGATGCGTTCGGGCGTGATAGTGCGTCATCTTATCCTGCCCGGGCATACGGAAGATTCCAAGCGCGTGATAGAATACCTTCACAAGACCTACGGGAACGCGATACAGATATCCATAATGAACCAGTTCACGCCGATAGGGCTTGAATCTTACCCCGAGATAAACCGCAGACTCACCACTCTGGAATACGACCGGGTGGTCGGCTACGCGTTATCTATCGGCGTGGAAAACGCCTATATACAGCAAAAAGGCACGGCGAGCGAAAGCTTTATTCCCGATTTTTTCGGCAAATGACCGTTTTTTGCAGAATATACTTGCAAATTGAAGAAAAATATTATATAATCAATCGACGGACCAAATAATAACAGAAAGGTGTATCCAAATGGCAGAGATCAAAAAGAAGAAAATCATTTCGGCTTCCACCGGCGAAGAAGTCACCGGCAAAAAGAAGATCAAAGAGGCGGCCCCCACCGGCAGTTCCGTAGGCTACCGCATAGGAGCGATAGTGCTCTGGGTGCTCGCGTTCGCGTTCGAAGTGCTGGCGATACTCGTTGCGCTGGGCAAATTCTCGTTCCACTTTATGCCTTCACTGTGGCAGCTCATCATTTTCCTCGTGCTCGACCTCATCTGCGTGGTGATCGGTTCGCTGCTCTGGAAAAAAGCCAACCACATCAGTCCCGCAAGCGAAAAGAACAAAGTCAAGTTCTGGCTCTGGAATAACCTGGGCGTGATCGTGAGCGTTGCGGCGTTCGTACCGTTCATAATCATTATGCTTTCGAGCAAGAACAACGACAAGCGCACCAAGGCGATAGCCACCGTGGTGGCGATAGTCGCTCTGCTCATAGCCGGCGTCTGTAGCTATGATTTCAACCCCGTTTCGCAGGAAAAGAAAGAAGAAGCGATCAACACTCTGGGTGACGAGACCGTTTACTGGTCGCCTTTCGGCCACGTGTATCACACCGACCCGGATTGCTCGCACCTCAACCACTCCGACACCCTAACCAGCGGCACCGTCGAACAGGCTATAGCCGCCGGCCGCACCCGCCTTTGCAAATCCTGCGCCGCGCACGACAACATCACCAATCTCGAAACCGACGACGCGACTGTCGACGATAAAGTTGAAACAGCCGAAAGCGAGATCGAAAAGACTTTAAGCTAAAAGATCACATGAGCAAAAAGCGGACCGGAACAGCAGTTCCGGTCCGTGGTTTTTTATTCTTCGTTATGATCGATGCCGTTTTTGCGGCAGGTGAAATAAAGCGTTTTGCCCGTATCGGTGTAATACACGTTCACGCCCGCAGAAGCGAGCGCGTTTTCCAGCGAGGGGTCGAGCTCTTTCCTGTTTTCGCAGGTGACGACCGCCGCCGACGGCGAGCACGCTTTTATGAGGTTGGAAACGCTTTTGCCGTATTCGCCGTGATGCGGCATTTTGAGAAAGTCGCACTTCAGGTCGTATTCCGCGAGCATATCGTCTATGCGCTGTTTTTCGATATCGCCGGCGAAAAGCAGCTTTTTGCCGTAAGCCGAAACAAGAACGACGAGCGAGCTGTTATTATCGATACTCTTGTCGTAGCTCTTGTGAGGCGGCATAAGAGTGAGTTCCATTCCGCCTACGGCGATCTTTTCGTCGCTGCCGAGTTTGATGAGCTCGGTGCCTTCGGCTACGGCGTTTTCCAGCGCCAGCCGGTAAAGCGAATATTCGTTTATGTCGACCTCACTGTCGTCGTAGTCGGGCTCGTAGACTTTGGCGACGTGTATCGACGTGAGCAGCTTGGCGGCGCCGCCGATATGGTCTTTATCGAAATGCGTTATGATGAGGCAGTCTATCTTTTCGGCGCCGAGCGACGCGCACAGATCGGCGACGCCCTTACCGTCGCCTTTGTTGCCGCAATCGATGACCACGCAGGCGCCGTCTTCGTAAAGTATGGCGCAATCGGCTTTGCCGAGCGACGGGAACACCACTTTGATACTTCCGCCCGAGCCGGCGAACGCCAGCACGAATATGCCCGCGATCACCGCTATGCAGACGGCGGCTGTTATTACGGTTTTTTTGTTCTTCACTTTCACACCCCGTATCACATATAAAACAGACGGTCCGAAACGTTCAAAAAGTCGCGCAAATACGGGAACGGCACGAGCTCGCCCGCCCGTTCGAATACGAGGATATCGCACTTGGTGCCGAAATCCGCGCGCACGGTATCGCGGCTGTTTATCACAAGATCTTCTTTTTCAGTGTCGCACACCCAAAGCCAGATATCGGCGTGAGTGCTCGAATCCGTAAAGCTGAGCACGCACCTGCCGAATTCGGGCACGAGCGAGATCCCGGTCTTTTCCTTTGCCGAGCGCACCGCGGCGGAAAGGCTGTTTTCGCCTTTTTTGACGAGCCCCGTGACGCAGCACCACAAGCCGGGATATCCGGCGTTTTCGGAACGCCGAAGCAGAAGATAATCGCCTTTGCTGCGGCGGATCCAGACGTGGACGGAAGCGAAATACTCGTCTTCGCCCAGCCGCTCGAACGGCGTTTTGCCGTAACGTTTGGGCATCTTGTCGGCGCCGAAAACGGCGAGCTCGGTATTAGCTACGGTCCTGAAATTGAGCCAGCGCTGGGCGTAATTGAAAAGGTCGTAATGGATGAGCGGATATGTAAGGTCGGACGGGATGACCGAAAAGCCGCGCTTTTCGCCGACTTCGCTGGTTTCGGGTATGTCGCCCATCTCTTTGATGTACGCGAGGTAGAGCACCGCGTAGTCGGTCCCCTTGTCGGTGGTTATGGAAAACGCGCTGACCGGGACGATTTCCGCCTCCGTTGCGCCGGTCTCTTCGTAAAGCTCGCGGCGCGCGGTCATAAGCGGCGTCTCGCCCGCTTCGCGGTGGCCGCCGGGGAGTTCCCACGACGTGCGCTCTTTATCGCGGCAAAAGATCCATTTGCCTTTATAGCGCGCCGCCATCACCGAAACTGAAACGTCGTTTTCGTCGTATTCATTTGGCTCGAGATATTTAAGTTTTAACACGTTTCCGCCCCGTAAAACCCGGTATTCTGCGCGCATATCAAAAAGCAAAACGGCGCGTGTTCACATAAAAAGAAAATGCAAACGGCCACCGTCCGGTCTTTTTCTGCCTGCACGCTGATTATATCACGTAACGCGTGCTTTTGTCAAGCCTTATGAAAAAAGCGCGCGATGATGCGGCGTTTTGCTAAAAAACATTGACATTACGCGGGATATGATGGTATAATAATAAAAACCAAAAGAAGGAAGAGCGAAATGGACGAACGGTTTTGCCGCACCGCGATGCTATTGGGCGAAGAAGCGCTTGACAAACTCGCGTCGGTGCGCGTGGCAATATTCGGAATAGGCGGCGTGGGCGGATATATCGCGGAAGCGCTCGCGCGGTCGGGAGTCGGCGCGCTGGATCTTATCGACAGCGACGTGGTGTCGGTCTCCAACGTCAACCGCCAGATCGTAGCGTTGGATTCGACGGTGGGAAAGCTCAAGACCGAAGCCGCGCGCGAACGCATAGCCGATATCAACCCGAACTGCAAAGTGCGCGTGCACAACGTCTTCTTTTTGCCCGAAAACGCGAGCGACTTTGATTTTTCAAAGTACGACTACGTCGCGGACGCGGTGGACACCGTAGCCGCGAAGATAGCGATAGTGCGCGCGGCGCAGGACGCGGGAGTCAAAGTCATTTCCTGCATGGGCGCCGGAAACAAGCTGGACCCTTCAGCGTTCGAGGCCGCGGATATCTTTAAAACCTCGGTATGCCCGCTGGCGAAAGTTGTGCGCGCCGAATGCCGCAAGGCGGGCATAAAACGTTTGAAAGTCGTGTATTCCAAAGAGCCGCCGGTGATCCCGCGCTTTGAAGTGAAAGACGGCGTGCGGCGGTCGACGCCTGGGTCTGCGGCGTTCGTTCCCGGAGCCGCGGGGCTTTTGATGGCAGCCGAAATAGTTAAAGATCTTATTACGGCCGAATGAGGCCGAACAAGCAAATACGGAGTGTGAAAAAATGAAAAAGCTAATGAAAAACAAGTCGCTTGTCGCGATGATCGCGGCGGTACTCATCATCGTTGCGGTGCTCGTCATACCCAAGCTGACCGGCAAATCGCTGGGCGAGCTTATAAGCGGTCTGTTCGGCGAAAATTCGCAGAGTCAGACCGAAACGAATTCCGAACCCGTTTCGAACGGCGGCACGAATTCGCAATCCGACGTATCGTCGGGCATAGACGAAAACGGAGTCTATACCTCTAAAGACGAGGTGGCGCTCTATATCCACACCTACGGCAAGCTGCCGCAGAATTTCATAACCAAAGCCAAGGCTCAGGAGCTGGGCTGGGAAGGCGGTCCGCTTTGGGACTACGCGCCGGGCAAATCAATAGGCGGCGACGTTTTCAGCAACCGCGAAGGTCTGCTCCCCAAGAAAGACGGCCGCAAATGGTATGAATGCGATATCGACTATGACGGCGGCAGCCGCGGCGCCAAACGCATAGTGTTTTCCAACGACGGGCTCATCTATTATACCGAAGACCACTATGAGTCCTACACTCAGCTCTATTAAGGAGGGACGTAAATGAACGCATATCTGCTCAACGGCAAAAGGATGAAAACGCGCGAAGAGGCGTACGACCATATTTCCCAGGTGATGCAGTTCCCCGAATATTTCGGGCGCAATCTGGACGCGCTGTACGATCTGCTGACCGAACGCCCCGCCAACGTGGTGCTCAAAAACGCCGACGTTATGCTCAACGCGCTGGGCGGTTACGGCTGCGAGATGCTCAAATGCTTCTGCGACGCCGCCGAAAACAACCCGAACTTTACGCTGAAAGTCAAATAAAGACCGAAAGAAAACCGCCGGAGCGCTGGCTCCGGCGGGATTTTTGTTTTATGTATTACGCTTTGCCGGCGTTTTTCTTTTTCATAAACAGCCACAGCGCAACTCCGGCGCCTGCGGTCACTATGAACACGGCGGCTATTATGAGCCCGACTTTGCCGGATTTATCGACCATCTCGGGTTCCGATACCGTTTCGGCCGACGATTCGGCAATACTTTCTTCCGTTACGGGTCCGGAAATATCCGCCGAAGATTCTTCTTCGGAAATTTCAGCCGGCTGCTGCCTGACGTAGCCGCACATCGCGCACTTGCCGTCTTCGTCGAAGTCGTGCTCTTCCTTATCGGTGAGGTCGCCGCATTCGCACCTGCCCCAGTGATACTGTTCGTCGTATTCCAGGCCGTAGATGTGTACGTGCGGGGGATCGAGCGCGGGGATGACTTCGCTTTCCTTGTAGCCGCAGACCGTGCAGACGTGTTCCCTTTCGCCTTCGACGCCGATATCGCTTTCGGTAACGACGTTCCATTCGCCCCATTCGTGCGCGAGTATTTCGGTCTTATCGCCGCAGGAGCATTCGGTCCAATGGCCTTCGGCAGAAGATTTCTGAACGTATTTGTGCGTGTGCTCGAGCGCGGGGACGGTCATATATTCGACCGCGCCGCAGACGGAGCATTTGCGCATCTTTTTGCCCTCGACGCCTTCCTTGGCGGAAGTGATGGTCTGCCATCTGCCGAAATTGTGGTCGACGCCGCCGAAGGAATATTCGACCGTTACGGTATTGCCGGAGACCGTGACGTTAAGCGCGCTTGGCGAAACGGTGAGGTCGGGCGCGAAGGAAAGTCCGTTATCCGCCGAAAGCGTTACTTTAACAACGTATTCGTCCGCGCAGACCGCCTTTTCGTCGGCGCTCCAGGGCTCGCCGTTCTTGTACCATTCCACTTTGTCGACGCTCACGCCGTCGGTGGAAACCGAAGCAGCGGACGAAGGTTTCTGCCCCATAGTGATATCGGGCGAAACGGAAAATCCGATCTGTGATATCACGGTCGAAAACGCGCCGTAATCGAGATGAATGACTATATTGCCGTTTTCGGATATGGAAATTTCGGGTTCGGGCCCGCCGGTGACGGTGACGTCAGAGGCCTGAGCAATAAGCCCGGGTTCGATTTCCAGCGTGAGTTCGAAATCGGCGTACGGTTCGACAGTTTTTTCGAGCGCTTCGTCGACGTCGCCGCCGCCCGGAAGCATATAATTGCCGGACGCGCAGTTGAAGATCACGACTTCGGTATCTTCGCCGGCTGTGAACGTGAATATCACGTTCTTGGGCGAACCGTTTTCAAAACTTACGATGACGGAATCGGCGATATCGCGGTATTTGTCGCCGGCGTGGAACGCAGGCAGGTCAACGTTTATATTCCCGGTGCTTCCGTGCGGGACCGAGTAATGGTAGCCGCACACGGTGCAGGTATACACCGTTTCGGCGCCGTTATCGACTCCGCCGTCGAATTCGTGCGCGCCGCTTTCGACGGTCTCGCCGCACACGGAACATACGAGCACGTGCTGTTCGTCGTCGATGATATAGCCGTCGGTGTTTCCGGAATGGTCGCACGCGACGGTGAATTCGGCGATATAGACGGCGGAAGAGCCGTCCTCGGCGACCTGACAGGGCGCGCCTTCCGAGCCGAGCGCCTGAAATACGGTTTGTGCCGTAAATTCATGCTCGCCGTCGGTGAACGCTTCGATCCTTACAGTATAAGTGCCGTTGACCGCCGGCGTGCCGGATTCGAGTTCTTCCGTACCCGAAAGCCAGTGCACGGAAGCCGTCAGTATCCCGTCCGAAGAGGTCACGATAGTCGTGGGCCCGAGCGGAGTGCCGTAACCTACGGACCCTGTGAAAACGACCGAAACAATCTCGGTCTTCTGCACGCCGGCAGTCTGCGGTAACGTGTACGTGACGTATATCATTTCGCCGCCGTCCGAATCCCTGCCCGCTTCGGCGGATCCTCCGTTGACCGAAGCGGAGATGGCGGACGGATCGGCAAAGGTCTTGCCGGTCTTGGCTTTAAGGAAGACGCGCACGGTGTATTCGGCGCCGGGTCCGAACGTCCCGTCAAACGGAACGGGTTCGCCCTGGCGGCTCCACTGCACGCCGTTCTTGATATAAGACCCGTCGCCGTCGCGGCTGTAGTCTACGATATAGTCGGACCCCGCGGGGATCACCACGTTGTAGCTGGGCTGTTCGCCGGTCGCGGGCGCGACCACGCCGGTCAGCGTCACGCCGGTGATGACGCCGGGATCGACGTCGTCGAGCAACGCATAGTGCGCGAGCGCCGAAAACGGCAGCGCAAGCGCGATGATCAGCGCCGCAAACACAGATACGGTTCTTTTCATACGTATACCTCCGTTCGATTCGTTCCGCGCAAATGGTGCGCGTGTGTCTGTTATTGGTAATATGATACTACTTTTGGCGTAAAATGTCAATAGCGCGTGCGCGGACGTTTTTTGTACGTTCCGCGCTTGAAAAAGCGCAAACGCCGTGTTATAATGGTAAAAAACTTAAAAAAGAAAGGGGTGAAAACGGTATGCGGCTCTTTATAGCTCTTATCCCGAACGAAGAAACCGTTGACGCGGTGTGCAAAACGCAGGCGGCGCTCAAAGAAGCGGGAGTGCGCGGAAATTACACCTCGCGCGCGAATATTCACCTTACGCTTGCCTTTACAGGCGAATACGATCATCCCGAAAAGATACTGCGCATACTCCGTTCCTGCGGCGAACCGGAATTTGCGATAGAGCTTGCGGGCGTGGGCAAATTTACCGGCGTATGGTGGGTCGGCGTAAAGGCGAGCCGCGAAATGTACGCTTACGCGGCGAAAATAAGGGCGGAACTGGAAAAAGCGGGCGTGCCGTTCGACAAAAAGCCGTTTTCGCCGCACATCACCCTGCTGCGCAAACCCGACCGCGATATCATCCCCGCGGTAACGCCGCCCAAAGCGGTGACGGTATCGCCGCACGCGGCGCTGCTGCGTTCCGACCGGGGTGAGCGCGGGATGATATATACCGAGATAAAATAAAGCAAAAGATCACGAACAAAACCGTTCGTGATCGCTTTTTTATACTTTTGCCGCTTTGGAAGCTTTTCTGCGCGCTTCGGCGGCGGAAGCGCATTCGCGCAATATCCTCAGTCCGTCCGAAACCACGCGTTTGGATTCGGGGTCGAGCGATGCGTAGGCGCGCACCATGGTTATGCTGTGAGTGCCCGCCATGATATCCTTGATGGCGGAAGTGCCGCCGGTGCCTATCACCTTGAAGACGGCTTCGACCATCTTGCCGCGCTCGGCGACTGGCATTTCGCATACCCAGCGCTTTAGCGTGTCGTCGACGAAACGGCTCATATCGGTCAGTTCTTCCACGCGTTCGAAACCTCCGCGCCGCACGCACCAGCTGTAAAGGTCGTGCTGCATAAGCGCGTGTTCGGTGCTCTTTACTATGACGGTCTCTTCGCGGTGGACCATTAGCATCCCTATGACCGAGGACTGCGGCAGGAATGTGCGCACCAGCGGCATAATCTGTATATATTCTTCGGTATTGGCTATCTTATCCGAAAACCCCGGTCCGTCGTGACTGCGCACCGCTATGATGCGCCGCTTGGTCTCGGGGTCGCAGAACGCCGAAGCGTAGATAGCCAAGTTCCCGCCTTTGGAATGCCCGGTAACGCGTATGCTCCCGTCGAACACGTGCGCCGAACGTTCGAGATATTTGACCGCGTCCATCTGCGCGGGGACGACATCCGAAAACGCCATGTTGAAGTCTTCTTTCCAGCCCAAAACCGTGCCGTCGGTACCGCGGAACGCCACGCAGATGCCGTCCGGTAGCACGAAAGTCACCGCCGAAAACTGCTTTTCCGAAAATTCGTCGACGATATTGACGTAGTGCGCGGCGCCGATATTCGCGTAGCGCGGGGCGCGCGCCATAAGGCGGCAGAGTTTTTCGTCGCCTTCGATAAGCTGCTGTTTTTCGCCGCTTGCGAACTGTTCGGCGAGCGCGGTATAAAGCTCGCCCAGCGGGACGGGGCCGTCGGATTCGCCGAGCAGGCCTTCGAGCGGCATATAAGCCGCGCGCGAAAAGACCAGCGCGTCGGCTTCGCTGAGCGGGACGTCTTTTATGGGCAGATCGCCGCGCCATTCTATGTAATCGAGTATGTTAGCCATTTTTCACATCTTCTCTGATGACCGCGGCGATGACGTCGGCGGCGAGGCCGGATCCGTATACGCCGGGGTGATAATCGTCTTCAACAAAAAGCTCGTCCGCTTTTTCGCGCATCTCGTAAAACGCGTCGCCCACGTCGGCGACAAGGCAGCCGTTAGCCGCGGCGGCTTCGTGGTACGAATCGTGCAGCGCCTGCGTCATTTCCTTATACCCGAGCCCGGTGGACGCAAGCTTTTCGCTGCCTTCGCGGTACGCCCAGGTGGCGTAGAGCAGCGGCTTCGCTCCGCATTCCCTTGCGCGCGACGACAGCTCTTTTACGCTTTGCATAAAGCTTTCTTTTTCGGTCACGGGCCCGCGGGACATTTCCTGCAGTATGACGTAATCCCATTTTCCCGTAAGCAGTTTGGCCGCGTTCGCGCCCAGTTCCGTGGCGGGGTTGAGCTGTTCCGAAAGCCGCGCGCCGCCGCGCACGTTGCGCACGACGCAGGCGTTCAGCCGTTCGGCGAGCATTTTATCGAGATCGTTGCAGTAAGTAAAACTGTTGCCGAGCATAAGGATCTTCATAGTTCCACCTCTTACTTTTCTACCGCGGTTATGCCGGTACGGGCGATATCAAACTTGGCGCCGGGGAACATCGAGCAAAAGCGCCCGAGGTCTTCGCCCGTGCCGCAGAGTTCGTAGACCGCGCCTGACGCGCTTTGCGAGACCACGCGGTAATCCAGATGATCCTCTTCGCGCTGAGGTAACGCGCCGCTGCGCACGCTTATAAGGAAAAGCTCGCGGCACACGGTGCGTTCGGGGTCGAGCATAGCGACGCTTATGACGTCTTCGCCCTTGCCGAGCTGGCTTTCGATCTGCTCGAAAGTGCGGTCGTCGCCCAGGCATTCAATGGTCATGCGCGAAACGCGCGGATCGGTCGTCTCGCCGACGGTGAGGCTTTTTATGTTGTAGCCGCGCCGCGCGAACAGACCGGAAATGCGCGTGAGAACGCCCGAGTTGTTGTTGACGAACGCCGAAAAGATGCGCGTTTTCATATCTGCCCCTCCCATACGATAAGATAAGGCCCGGTTTTGGTTTCAGCGTCAAGCAGCGCGTTATCGAGCTCTTTTTCGGTCGACGCGTGCGCGTACGGCACGCCGAAAGCGCGCGACAGCGCGGAATATTCTATACGCGGCAGTTTGGTCTGGAATATCCTGCCGCCGTACTGTTCGTTCTGCCATTTTTCTATCATTCCCAGCGAGCCGTTGCACACGACCACCTGAGTCACGGGGAGTCCGTAACGCGCGGCGGTGGAAAGTTCCTGCATATTCATATTGAAACTGCCGTCGCCGGCGACGTTGACGACGCGTTTGCCTGAACCGATCGACGCGCCTATGGCGGCGGGGAGCCCGAAACCCATAGTCCCGAGCCCGCCGCTGGTTATGAAGGTGCGCGGCTGTTCGGTGCCTATGCGGTTGACCGCCTCGATCTGATGCAGGCCGACTTCGGTGGTGACGATAACGCCGCGGCGGTGGCGTTCGATAACTCCGAAAAAGCCTTCCGCCGGCGGTTTTCCGCCCTCAAAGCCCTTGTAAGGCTTTTCATTTACGCGCGGAAGAAGCGATTTGAGCGTCTCTTTCATATCGCCCACCACGCGGGTGTGATATTCGGCGTTCTTGCCGGTCTCGGCGGCGTCGATATCCATATGCAGTATCTTTGCGTTCGGCGCGAACGAGACCACGTTTTTCATAAGACGTTCGGAAAAACGTATGCCCATTGCAATAAACAGGTCGCACTTTTTGAGTGCGCGCTTTGCCTGTTCGCCCAGGTTCATGCCCACGACTCCGGCGTAGAGCGTATCGTGCGCGGGGAACGCGCCCTTGCCCATTGCGGTCACGGCGACCGGACTGTTGATGCGGTGAGCCAGCGCAAAAAGTTCGTCTGAACTTTCGGAAGCTATGACTCCCCCGCCCGCGCAGATGAACGGGTACTTGCAGGCGTTGACCGCGTTTACGGCATTTTCGATCTCTTCCGCGGACGGATGGTATTCGCGCGCGGCGAGCGGCGTCACGTCGCATTCCTGAGTTTCGGTATCGAATATATCGGTGGGTATATCGACCAGCACCGGTCCTTTGCGGCCCGAATTCGCTATTAGGAACGCGCGTTTTAACGCGCTTGCGAGTTCGGACGCGGATTTGACTATGAAATTGTGTTTGGTGACAGGCATTGTGACGCCGGTGATATCGATCTCCTGGAACGCGTCGTGCCCCAAGAGCGAAAGCTTTACGTTGCCGGTTATCGCGACGAGCGGGATGGAATCCATATACGCGTTGGCGATGCCCGTGACCAGATTGGTGGCGCCCGGTCCGCTGGTGGCGAGCACCACGCCGGCTTTTCCCGTTGCGCGGGCGTAGCCGTCCGCCGCGTGGCAGGCGAACTGCTCGTGCGAGGAAAGTATATGCGTTATGCCGGAGCCGATGAGCGCGTCGTAGACCGGAAGCACGCTTCCGCCGGGGTAACCGAATATATGCGTTACGCCGTGGCTTTTGAGGCACTCGACGACGATTTGCGAACCTTTCATTGTTTCACCGCCTTCTTTTAGTGGATTATAGCACAAAAGGGGCGCGTTTGTCAATAAACGCGCAAGATATAAACGCAAAAAGAGCGCTTGATCAAAGCGCTCTTTTTGTAGTCATTGTTTGTCGTTTGCCTTTAACGCCTTAGTTCTGCTTCATAGCTGCGAAGCATTCACTGCAGTAAATAGGTCTGTCAGTGGTGGGCTGGAAAGGAACGGTAGCTTCTTTGCCGCATTTAGCGCAAACGCCGGTGAACATCTCGCGCGGAGCTTTGGCAGCGTTCTTTCTTGCCGCTCTGCATTCTTTGCATCTCTGCGGTTCGTTCTGGAAGCCGCGAGCTGCGTAGAATTCCTGTTCGCCTGCGGTGAAAACGAATTCTTTACCGCATTCTTTGCAAACCAATGTCTTGTCTTCGAACATGTTTGAGGTACCTCACTTGAAAATTTTATAATAAACCCTTGTTAGGGGCGTATTACCGCGTCTTGAACTTTTTGATCTTGGATTTTATTCGAGTTATTGCGTTATCTACGCTTTTGACAGAACAGCCCAGTTTTTCGGCCATAGAAGAATACTTCATACCCGAAATATACAGGGAAAACGTTTTCTTTTCAAAAGGTGAAAGCTCGTTTACAAAGCTCATTATGCGCTGTCTGTCTTCGTCCCGGTATCTGTCGCCGGCGGCCGCATCGAGCGGGGCGGGGATATGATCCGGTACTTCTGCCGAATATACCAAACGGTTTGCGCGGTTATACTTGCGCAAGGCGCTGATCATACTGCGCTTTACACAAAGCGAGGCATAGGTCTGGAATGCGGAAGAGGTATTGTCGTATGTGCGGATCGCCTTTAAAAGCCCGATCATGCCTTCCTGAAAAAGGTCGTCGCGTTCGGAAGGGGGGACCTGAAAGGACGAAACGCACCCGTTTACAAGCGGGATGTAACGTTTATACAAGGTCTCGAAAGCTGAGTCGTCGTTGTTCCTTGCCGCAAGGATAAGTTCGTATTCGGCGGTTTGTTCATAAGGATTGGAGTTGTTAGTTTTACGCATATCACACCGCCGGAAATTCTGCCTTTACAAATAGGCATTATATAACACGTTTTTGGATTTGTCAATATTTTTTGCAAAAATTGTAAAATTTTTTAGAATAGATCCGCCGCGTTTTCAGTAAAAATCCACCATACAGTGCGGATCGCGGCGCAGCGCTTCCGCCGCCTTGTGCCACAGCGCGGGCGCGTACATAAGCGTGCATTCCGCCTGAAGCACCTTGCCGCGCGAAATCTCGCCCGGCGAAAGCAGTTCTTCGGCGCGCTCGTAACGCTGAGCGGTGCGGGCGAAGCCGTGAGTGTGATACTTTTTGGTATACGTCCTGCCTTCGTTGTCGGTGATCGTGTAGACGATATCGTCGCCGTAAAGATAATCCGGAACCACGAGCTCTTCTATTCCGTGCATCGAGGTGTTGGGCGTGGTGCCGCACCCCAGAAACAGGATCTTGCCGCCGTCGCGCGCGAGCTTGGAAAACGGCGAATTCGGGCCCACCGGAGTGATATCCGCCTGGTGCGACTCCAGATAATACCCGGCTTTATACCCTATCGCGCAGCACGAATGAGTGGGATGCACCGAACGTTTCACGCCCGGAAGACGGCGGAAATATTCCGGCAGGAAACCCACGCAGACCGGCGTGGCGTTTACGTCGAACACGGGGTTTGCGGCGGTGACGTTCGCCCACGAAAGCGCGGGCAGCACCAGCGTGCCTTTTTCGCCGAGCGCCGTGCGCAGGGCGTCTATGACTTCGGCGGGGTCGACGTTTTTGCCGAGCTTGGAAAACGCGGTATGCACGAGCAGCGAATCGCCCTCGCGCACGCCGAGCGCGCGCAGATCGGAAATCATTTGTTCTTTCATTTTGCCGTCTCCTTATATACTCCGGTCTCGCCGGGGAAAAGCACGTGCGGCGCGCCGTTCAGCGGAACGAGCGCCGGGTCGACTTTATAATCGTATTCAAGCGACATATTGCACACGCAGACTACGCGCTCTTTGCCGAGCGCGCGCTTTATTACGATAAATCCGTCGTTGCACTGGGTCACCTCGGTATCGCCCGTGACGAGGCATTCGTTTTCGCGCCTGACTCTCGCGGCGGCGCGGACGGTACTCAGTATGCCTTCGTCTTCTTTCCCCCACGGGAAAGGCCGGCGGTCGAACGGATCCCTGCCGCCTTCAAGCCCCGCTTCGTCGCCGTAATAGACCGACGGCACGCCGGGCAGGCAGAACAGCAGCCAGAACGCCGCTTTGATAAGCTTTACCGCGCGTTCGCGGTCTTGGGGCGCAAGGCGCATGGACGCGAGTTCGGCGCCGCTTTTGCCTTCGGAGCTCTGACCGCCGAGCAGCGTGAGCACGCGTTCGGTGTCGTGCGTGCCGAGCATATTCATAAGGCACAGAAGCGAGCGGCGCGGATATTGCGCGGTCTGAGTTTCGATCACCGCCTTGAGCGGAGACGCGTCGTGATTTGCGAAATATTCGAGTATGGCGTTCCTGACCGGGTAGTTCATAGCCGAATCGAGCCAGGCGCCGCAGAAATACTTTTTGCGTTCGCTGTACGCCACCTTGTCGGTGACGTCTTCCCACACTTCGCCTATGATGACGGCTTCGGGGTCGCACGTTTTGGCGGCGCGGGTGATCTCTTCCAGAAAATCGTTGCTGTATTCGTCCACCACGTCGAGCCGCCAACCGTCGACTCCCATCGCCATATAATGCGGGATGACGGTCTTGCAGATAAAGTCGCGGTATGAGCGCACTTTGCGTATCTTGGGCACGTTGGTAAGTCCCCACCAGCAGTCGTAGCTGCCGTCGGGGCGGATATCGAACCATTCGCGGTAAGGCGAGTTTTCATTCACATAGGCCCCGCCGTACCGGCCGAGCCTGTCGAAATACACCGACCTGTCGCCGACGTGATTGAACACGCCGTCGAGTATGAGTTTTATCCCGCGCGAGTGGCATTCTTTTATGAGGTGCTCCAGCGCGGCGTCGCCGCCGAACATCGGGTCGACCGACATAAAATCGGCGGTGTCGTATTTGTGGTTGGAATAGGCGGTGAATATGGGGCTCAAATAAAGCCATTCGCACCCGAGCGAAAGCAGATAATCGAGCTTTTCCGCCACGCCGTAAAGCGTTCCGCCGAAAAACATATTGTTTTCCACATTCATTCCCGGATATTCGGCGTACTGCGGCACGCCGCCGTACCAGTCGTCGTTCATCACGGCGTCGCTCCTCACGGGGACGTCGCCTCCGCGCGCGAAGCGGTCGACGAAGATATGGTATATTATACCTTTAGGCGGAGTTATGAGCGGATATTTTTCGGCGTAGTAGACCACGCGGTCGTGCGTCACTACCCTGCCGTTCGCCGAAAGCACAAAGGTATACACGCCGGCTTCGAGCGGGGGAAAAGCGATGCTTTCGCCGCGGCAGGCGGATTCGTGCACGCGCACGTTTTCGTAAAGCAGCGCGAGCCCCACGGTATCTGCGCCTTCGACGACCGCGCAAAAATCACTGCCCGAATATTTGACGAGCGAACGCGTCTCCGCGCCGCCCGATATGAAGCGGACCGGAAGATCAGCCATTGTCTTTGTCCATTCCCCAGATGTTTTCGGCGTATTCCTTTATGCTGCGGTCGGAAGAAAAGCAGCCCGATTTTGCGATATTGATCGCGGAAGAGCGGTACCACGCGTCGGGGTCGGCGTACTTGCGGTCGGCGGCGCGGTGCGCTTCGGTGAAGAAAGCGAAATCGGCGAGGCACATATACGGATCCGAAACGCCGTAGGAATAAAGCAGATAATTGGCGATATCGCTGAACGAACGGCCGTTGTATCCCGCCTGCAGCGAATCGATCGCGGCTTTGAGGTCGGGATTGGAATTGTAATAGCTTGCGGAAGAATAGCCTTTCTTCCAGAGCTCGTCGACTTCGGGGGCGGTGTGGCCGAAAATGAAGATGTTGTCGCGGCCGACGGCTTCCGCCATTTCGACGTTGGCGCCGTCGAGCGTGCCGAGCGTGAGCGCGCCGTTGATCATAAATTTCATATTCCCAGTGCCGGAAGCCTCTTTGCCCGCGAGCGATATCTGCTCGCTGAGCTCGGCGGCGGGCATGAGCCGTTCGGCGAGCGACACGCAGTAGTTTTCGAGGAATATGACCTTGAGTTTATCGCGCGTGAGCGGGTTTTTGTTGATATCCGCTGCGAGATAGCAGATGAAGCGGATGATATCCTTGGCGATATAATAACCGGGCGCGGCTTTGGCGCCGAAGATGAAGGTCTTGGGCGTGACGTCGAGCGACGGGTCGCGTTTGAGACTGACGTACAGCGACGCGATATAAAGCGCGTTCATAAGCTGACGCTTGTATTCGTGCAGACGCTTGACCTGGACGTCGAACATCGACGCGGGGTCGATAATCTCGCCGGTGGTGCGGCGGATAAAGGCGGCGAAATCCTCTTTGTTGGCGCGCTTTATCTGCGCCAGGCGTTCGCGCACGGAAGGATCGTCGGCGAACGGGACGAATTTTTCGAGCTGCGACGCGTCGGTGCGGTAACCGGCGCCGATACATTCGTCGAGCAGCGCGCTGAGGCGCGGGTTGGAAAGGCAGAGCCATCTTCTGTGCGCTATGCCGTTCGTCACGTTGATGATCTTGCCGGGGAACGCGTCGTCGAAATCGCGGAACACGGTGTTCTTTAAGATATCGGAATGCAATTGCGAAACGCCGTTTACCTTGTGCGAGCCGATGACCGAAAGGTTCGCCATACGCACCTGTCCGTGGCTGAGCACCGACATACGGTCGATCTTATCCCAGTTTCCGGGGAATTTTTCCCACGCTTCGGCGCAGAAACGGCGGTTGATTTCTTTGATTATCATATATATGCGCGGGAGCTTGAACCTGAAGAGGTCCTCGTTCCAGCATTCGAGCGCCTCGGGGAGCACGGTGTGGTTAGTGTAGGAGACCGTGGCGACGGTCATACGCCAGGCGTCTTCCCACGAATAGTTGTGCACGTCCACGAGCAGGCGCATAAGTTCGGGGATGACGAGCGCCGGATGGGTGTCGTTTATGTGGATGGCGACTTTTTCGGGCAGGTTGTCGAGCGTCTTGTACTGTTCGATATGCGCGAGCAGTATGTTCTGCAAAGACGCCGAAACGAGCAGGTACTGCTGGCTCAATCGCAGCAGTTTGCCTTCGTGGTGGTTATCGGCGGGATACAGCACGCGGGTTAGCGTTTCGGCTATGGTGTTGTCTTCCACCGCTTTGAGATACTGCCCCTGCGAAAAGGCTTCCATATTGAAGTTCTTTATGCCCTTGGCTTTCCAAAGTCTGAGCGGCGCCACGGCTTTGGAATGATAGCCCGAAACGAACATATCGTAAGGCACGGCTTCGACTTCGTCGTAATCGCGGTAGGTGATCTCGAGTCTGCCGTTGTTCCAGTTTTCCTCGATCCTGCCGCCGAAACGCACTCTTACCGATCTGTCCTGGCGCGGCACAAGCCACGCCTCGCCCGAAGGCAGCCAGATATCGGGCAGCTCGAGCTGCTCGCCGTCGACTATCTTCTGCTTGAAAAGCCCGTATTCGTAGCAAATGGAAAAGCCGCGCGCCTGATACTGCATAGTGGCGAGCGAATCCATAAAGCAGGCGGCGAGTCTGCCGAGACCGCCGTTGCCAAGCCCCGGATCCTGTTCCATTTCACAGATGTTTTCGAGCGAAAAGCCCATTTCCGAAAGCACCTGGCTGTAAACTTCGGTGAGCCCTAAATTGAATATGTTCATCCTCAGCGACGGACCGAGAAGGAACTCCATACACATATAGTAGACCTTTTTGCGATTGCGGGATTCGTCGCGGAAGGCCTTGTTTTTAGCGGCAAGTCTGTCGCGGACCGTGAGCACGGTCGCTTTGTAAACCTGTTCGGCGGTCGCCTCGGCGGGCGTGACCGCGAAATAGCGCGATATTTTGTCGGTGATCGCGTTGCGGATCTCTTTTGCGGTAGAATTCATAACTGCTCCTGAAAAATAGAATGTAAAATTATAAGCCGTAGACCTGTTTTATATACTGCCTGGCCGATTTTTTCCATGAAAAATCCCATTTCATAACGGTCTTTACAAGGACCTCCCAGCTTTCCTTGCGGGAATACCCTTCGAGCGCGCGCCCGACCGCCTGATACAGTTCCCACACCGAATAGGGCGCGAACGTGTATCCGTTGCCGCCGCCGGGGCAGCCGACGTCGCGGATGGAATCGTATAACCCGCCGGTCTCGCGGACGAGCGGCACCGTTCCGTAGCGCGAAGCGATCATCTGAGCGAGTCCGCAGGGTTCGCTGCGCGAAGGCATAAGGAAGATATCGGCGCCGGCGTAGATCTTTTTGGCGAGCGCTTTGTCGAACGCGAACCGCACCGCCGCTTTGCGCGGATATCTTTCGGCAAGGCAGGCGAAGAACTGTTCGTAATAGCTGTCGCCGGTGCCGAGCACTATCAGCTGGACTTCCTTTTGCAGTATGTCGTCGGCGGCGAGCGTGATAAGGTCTATGCCCTTGTGGTCGACGAGGCGCGATATCACCGCCAGCACCGGAATATCCGGATCGGCGGGCAGCCCCATAAGCTTTTGCAGCTCTTCTTTGTCGGCGCGCTTGCCTTTTAAGCTGCGCGCGGAATAATTGGCGTACAGCTCGGTATCGGACGCGGGGTTATAGTAAGAAGTGTCTATGCCGTTGAGTATTCCGATTATCTTGCCCTTGTTCTGTTCGAGCACGTAATGCAGCCCGTGCGAAAACTGCGGCGAAAGGATCTCTTTGGCGTAGGTGGGCGATACGGTGGTGATCCTGTCGGCGCAGACTATAGCGCCTTTCATAAGGTTTATGCAGCCGTCGTATTCCAGCACGGCTTCATCGGAATTGGGGATATCGAACACGTCGCCGAGTATGGCTTTGTCGTATATTCCCTGATACTGTATGTTGTGGATGGTGAACACGGTCTTTATGCCGCAGTATTCGGGCACGAGACCGTATTTGTATTTGAGATACACCACGGCGAGCGCCGACTGCCAGTCGTGCGCGTGGAGGATATCCGGCATAAAATCTATGCGCTGGAGCGATTCGAGCGCGGCGCGGCAGAAGAACGCGTAGCGTTCGCCGTCGTCGAAGCTCCCGTACAGCGACCGGCGCTTGAAATAGTATTCGTTATCCAGAAAATAATAGGTTATGCCGTCTTTGACGAGCGAAAGCACGCCGCAGTACTGACGCCGCCACGCGAGCGGGACGTCGAAATGGCACAGGAATTCCATTTTTTCGCGGTAGGTCTCGCCTATCTGCGAATAAAGCGGTATCATAACGCGGATATCGGCTTTTTCGCCGTATTCTTTTTTGAGCGCGGCGGGCAGCGAGCCGATGACGTCGCCGAGGCCGCCGGAAGACGCGAACGGCACGCATTCCGAAGCGACAAAAAGGATCTTCTTCATAGTTTCTTCCCCCTCCGCTTTTCTCAGACCTGCGCGTATTTGGATATGTAAAACGGCAGAGTTTCGTAGCCGGAAAGGTTCCTGCCGTCGCGAATGACGGCGTTTTTGTCGGTGATGACGGCGTTGAGCGTGCAGTTTTCGCCGACTATGGTATCCTGCATCAGGATGCAGTTCTTGACGTGAGTGTTCCTCCCCACGCGAACGCCGCGGAACAGGATGGAGTTTTCGACTTTTCCGTTGATGACGCAGCCGTCGGCGATAAGCGAATTATGCACCGCGGCGCCTTCGGAATATACCGCGGGCGGCGAATTGCGCACCTTGGTGAACACCGGTCTGCTTGTGTTGCCGAACAGCTCGTGCCGCACGTCCTCGTTGAGCAGGTCCATATTGCACATATAATAAGACTGCATGGAATCTATAGTGGCGAAATAGCCTTCGTGCCGGTAGACGTTGACGCTGCAGTTTTCGAGATTGCGCTGGATTATATCTTTTATGAAAGCGGTGTAGCCGTGCGCTTCGGCGTCGAGCACCGCGGTCTCCAGAAAGCGGCGGTTCATCACCCAGATATTGGTGCAGACGTCGCGGAAGCCGCCGCTGCGTTCCGTGAATTCCTTTACGGAAGTGAGGCGGTCGTTTTCGTCGCTTTCGGTGACGTAGACTCCGCTGACGTCGCCGGTCAAGTATGTCTTCTTTATCATCATAGTGGCGTCCGCGCGCGATGCGATATGGGCGTCTATCATATCGCCCAGATCTATGTTGCATATGACGTCGCAGTCGCTCAAGACCACGTAATCCTCGGTGCAGCCGCTGATGAACGAAATGCTGTTCCTGAGCGCTTCGAGCCGCGTGGAATAGAGCGACGCGCCGGGGTTGGCGAACGCCGTGATGAACGGGGGCAGTATCTGTATGCCGCCCGAACGGCGCGCGAGGTCCCACGATTTGCCCGAGCCGAGATGGTCCATAAGGGACTGATAGTTGTAATGCGTTATTACGCCCACGTGCTCGATGCCGCTGTGGACCATATTGGAAAGCGTAAAATCTATGAGCCGGTAACGGCAGCCGAAAGGCACCGACGCCATGGTGCGGAGCTTGGTCAGCTCCGGGACGTTTTTATCGTGGATATTGGAAAATATGAGCCCTACTACGTTTGCCATTCTGTCACGACCTCGCTTTCAGGATATTTTCTATGTATTCTTCGTTGACGTCGGTGTTATCCGGGATCGTCGAGCGTTCCGGGATGTTGAGTTCGCCGCCCACGAGGGTGATGCCCTTTGAGATCTCGCGGTTTACGCCCACGGTGGAGCGCGCTCCGACGACGGTGTCGGAATCTATGACGCTGTAATTGACCGTGGCGCCGCGGCAGATACGCACGCCCGACATTATGACGCTGTCGCGCACGCAGGCGCCGGGTTCGACGCGCACGTTGCTGGAAAGCACGCTGTTTTCGACCGTGCCGAATATCTCGCAGCCTTCGGTGATGAGCGAATTGCAGACCACCGCGTTGCCGCCCATATAGTGGGGAGGGTCGGCGTAGTTGCGCGAATAGATGCGCCACGACCTGTCGTTGAGATCGAATTTGGGGCGGCTGCCCAAAAGGTCCATATTGGATTCCCAAAGCGAATCCACGGTCCCCACGTCTTTCCAGTACCCGGTGAACGGATAAGCAAAGAGCCGTTCGCCGTCGGCGAGCGCCTTGGGAATGATGTTCTTGCCGAAATCGTTGTCGCTCGTTTCGTCCGCCGCGTCGGCTTCGAGATACGAAATGAGTTTTTCTGTGGTGAAGATATACACGCCCATGCTGGCGGTGGTGGAATCGGATACCTTGGGCTTTTCTTCGAACTTATAGATCCTGCCGGTCTCGTCCGCGGACATTATGCCGAACCGGTAAGTCTCTTCCTTGGGGACGTCGAGCACCGCTATGGTGCAGTCCGCCTGCGACTTTTTGTGGAAGGCGAGCATTGCGTCGTAATCCATCTTATAGATATGGTCGCCCGAAAGGATGAGCACGTAATCGGGCGAATAGCGTTTGATAAAGCGCAAGTTCTGGTAGATGGCGTTGGCGGTGCCGGTGTACCATTCGGAATGGGTCATCGCCTGATAAGGCGAAAGCACCGTTATACCTCCCCAGCTGCGGTCGAGGTCCCACGCGCGGCCGTTGCCTATGTATTCGTTGAGCATAAGCGGCTGATACTGGGTCATAACGCCCACGGTATCGATGCCCGAGTTGACGCAGTTGGAAAGCGGAAAATCAATGATCTTGTATTTGCCGCCGAACGTGACCGCCGGTTTCGCGGTCTTTTCGGTCAGCAGACGCAAACGGCTGCCCTGTCCGCCGGCAAGCAGCATTGCGATGCATTCTTTCTTTTTGTTCAAACTGTAAACCCCCCGCTCAAATTTGTGATATGCGCCGGAAATTCGCGTACGCCGGGCGCGGAAACACGTCCCGCGCTTTTGGCAGTTTTATTTTAATTCCTATTATATAAAAATGCAATACCATTTTGGCCAAAAAGCAAACGCGCCCTCCGTTTTTTTGCACGGAGGGCGAATTTTAACAGATTTATAATATTTTACCGTATATTTGTTAATATGTCACTGCTCTTCTTCAAAACTTTCTTCGGGCTCCGAACTCTCTTCAGAAGGTCGGTATCGCCTTTTTCGATCGATTCGGTCTC
>JAEEGG010007678.1_pt1 | contig 24764 bp, 17 predicted proteins | sample 9134161 | NCBI WGS metagenome assembly JAEEGG01 (sample SAMN16246543, study PRJNA631951) | gut metagenome | biome: gut microbiome; feature: rumen; material: CR-attached | host: Bos | place: Iran: Karaj | collected 2018-10 | reverse complement strand
TGAAGTGTGGTGGCTCCGACGGTTTCTCGGGCATCACCGCCAACCCACTCGTGGGTGAGTTCTCCGACTGGCTCGTAGCCCAAGGCGGCACATCTGTATTAACAGAGGTCCCGGAGATGTTCGGTGCCGAGACCATCCTCATGAACCGTTGTCGTACGGAGGTGCTCTTCAACCAGACCGTCTCGATGATCAATAACTTCAAGGAGTATTTCCTCTCTCATGGAGAACCTGTGGGTGAGAATCCCAGTCCGGGCAACAAGGCCGGTGGTATCTCCACCCTTGAAGATAAGGCACTGGGCTGCACCCAGAAGTGTGGTAAGGCACCCGTCAGTGGTGTGATGGAGTATGGCGACCGTCTGTCAAGTACAGGTCTCAACCTCCTCTCAGCACCTGGCAACGACCTCGTCGCCGCTACAGCCCTCGCCTCTTGCGGCTGTCACCTCGTACTCTTCACCACAGGTCGCGGTACCCCATTCGGCACCTTCGTCCCCACGATGAAGATTGCCACGAATCCCGATCTGGCTACCCGTAAGAAGAACTGGATCGACTTCTCTGCCGGACAACTCGTGGAGGGTCGCACCATGCAGGAACTCGTACCGGAGTTCATCGATAAGGTGCTCTCTGTAGCCAGCGGTGAACCTGCCAAGAACGAGGTTAACGGCTATCGGGAGATTGCCATTTTCAAGAATGGCGTCACCCTATAATATATAAATAGGTATAAAGCATTGAAAAAAGGAATCATCGCATTATCACCCCTCGTGGTGTTTATCCTGTTCTACTTAGTCACCAGCATCATTGCTGGTGACTTCTACAAGATACCCATCACAGTGGCCTTCATGGTGTCGAGTGCCTATGCGGTGATCATCACCGGCGGACTTCCGCTGATGCAGCGTATCAACATCTTCAGTAAGGGAGCAGCCACCGAACAGATGATGTTGATGATCTGGATCTTCATCCTGGCAGGCGCCTTTGCCCATTCCGCTAAGATGATGGGAAGCATCGACGCCACCGTCAACCTCACCCTTTCACTTCTGCCGCCGCAGATGATCTTGGCAGGATTGTTCCTCGCCGCCTGTTTCATCTCCCTCTCCATCGGTACGAGTGTCGGTACCATTGCCGCCTTGGTACCCATTGCCGCAGGCGTGGCTGGAGAGACGAATACCGATGTGGCTATGATGACGGCTATCATCGTGGGGGGATCCTTCTTTGGCGATAACCTCTCCTTCATCTCCGACACGACGATTATGGCGACCCAGACACAGGGATGCCGCCTCAGTGATAAGTTCCGTGTAAATTTCTTCATCGTGATGCCTGCAGCCCTGATCATCCTGATCGTCTATCTCATCATGGGACAGGGCATCCACGCACCACAGTCGATTCCTGCCGTGGAATGGGTGAAGGTTCTTCCCTACCTCGTGGTACTTATCACCGCCATCCTCGGTATGAACGTGATGGCAGTGCTCACTCTCGGACTCATCTTGACAGGCGTCATCGGTATCTTAACAGGTGCCTTCGACCTCTATGGCTGGTTCGGGGCGATGGGCGACGGTATCCTCTCGATGGGAGAACTGATCATCGTCACGATGATGGCAGGAGGTATGCTGGGACTCATCAAACAACAGGGCGGTATCGACTTCCTCATCCGCATCATCACCCGTCATGTGAATAGCAAACGGGGCGCAGAACTGAGCATTGCCACCCTCGTCTCCCTCGTGGATATGTGTACCGCCAACAACACGGTAGCCATCCTCACTGTCGGAAGCATCGCCAAACAGATCGGCGACCGCTATGGCGTTGACAACAAGAAATGTGCCTCTATCCTCGACACCTTCTCCTGTACCGTTCAGGGCCTTATCCCCTACGGTGCCCAACTCCTCATCGCTGCAGGTCTGGCAGCCCTCAATCCCGTCAGCATCATCCCCTGGCTCTACTATCCCTTCGCATTAGGTATTGTAGCCATCGGTTCTATCGTATTCCGTTACCCCCGTAGATACTCTTAAGTTATGGACATCATACAGCGAAACCTCTTCCGATTGTTACGCAGCGGGGCCTTTGGCGCCCAGGAGCAGATCGAGCCCATGTCGGCCTTCAAGTGGGAACGACTCTATCAGATCGCGATGCTCCACGATGTGATTCCCTACGCCTATCAGGGTATCACCAACTGTCGTTCCCAGTTCTTCATGCGACTCACAGACAAGCAGGAACTCACTTGGAAACGCGCCAACGACGAGATCGCTGCCCACCAGACGGAGGAAGAGGAAGACACTTTCCTGCGTGCTGACACCCTGACGAACCCCGTCCTCAACAGTCAACTTCAGGATATCCTCGACGATGAGCACTCCGACATCATTTCACGTCAGGTGCTGTTGCAACTCGTCCGTGTGGTGCGCCATATCCTCAACGAGGGCATGCCCATCCGTCAACTGTTGGAATTAGGACTGCTGCTCCATCAGCATGGCAAGGAGATCAACTACGACCAACTACGCCAATGGATCAAACGCCTCCGTCTGACACAGATGTGCCAACTTGAAGGCGAATGTCTGATCTTGTTGTTCGGATTTCATGCGGAGGATCTGCCGTTTATGTCTGACCGTCAGAGTAAACGGACCTCACAGATAGCACAGGAACTGTTGGAGTTCACCAACACCCGTTCCCACGACTGGTATTTCTCACAGGATGACGATAGTATCTTCGTGCATAACAGCAACTCGTCGGCGATGTTCAGTCACGTACGCCGTTCGAGCCGTTATTTCCGTTACTATCCTTCCGAGGGCCTTACCAATTTCTTCGCGTCATTTGTGCACTCTCTTTCTCATATCGAGGAATAGCGTCGGGATCGGTACCGCTACCCTTGAGGTGCACATGCTTGAATCTGATATCCCTTAACCCGTGTTTGCCCATGAAGCGGCTCTTATCCACATAGCCCTTCACACCCAGGATCTGTCCCTTGCTTGTATATTGCCACATGGTGATGTCGCGTCCGTCGGCCAGCACCGGCTCCTCAGGCAGATACATCGCAATCATCAGTTTATAGTCGTCCACCTTACCTACCAGGTGCTTGTTGTAGAAGTTTCGGTAGGTATAGAGCAACGGCGCCTGACGATACGCCCTTTCCACCATCCCGAGGAAAGTGATTAGTGAGTCACAGAACTCCTCGGTAGGCAGTCCACTTGTCGTTTCCACGTCGATCATCGGAATCAGATCCTGTTCACCGGGACGGCACTGTACACGGAAATTATCGAGTTGCTGTTTCAACGGAGTCCTCGGACGGAAGAAGTGATACGAGCCCACCTTCAAACCATGTCGGTGCGCCAGTTGGATGTTCCGTTCATACAGGTCGTCCACCCTGTCACCACCCTCCGTGGCCTTCAGATACACATACGCCATCTTCGTGTTCTCGCCGACCGTCTCCCAGAACACATTTCCCTGATAGTGCGACAGGTCGATGCCATGCACGTGAGAGCAGGTGTCTTCACACTGCAGGAAGGGGTCAAAGTCGGGATCGTTCAGTCTGGGGTCGATGGGTGTGATCTTCCTCACCACCTTGATCTTCGCTTTCTTATGATGTTTGAGATGTCTGGCCGAACGACGAGTCTTCTCGTATCTCTTGCCGCGCTTGGGACGCTTTGAAGCAGTTTCGCCGACAGCAGTCAGGGCTATCAGCAGGGCAAATAATATGGTAAGTATTCTCATTGTTTCCTGTTTTTGAGTGGCAAAGTTACTAAAAAAAAGCCAAATATTCTCATCCATTCACATTTTTTTCGTACCTTTGCCAAAAATATTTGTATGATGAAGCAATTTAAGATACTCTTAAGCCTTCTGGCTATCTGTTTTGCCGCTTGTGGGAGTGATGATCCAAGTCCTTCGCCCACACCGCCTGATCCTCCCTCGCCCACTGGTCAGAGTGAGCGCAGTGTACTGATCTATATGGCAGCCAACAGTGATCTGGCGAGAAAGGGACTCTTTGATGCTGATTTCGAAGAGATAAAGAAAGGCTCTAAGACCATCAATGCCAATCAGAACCTCATCGTCTATGTGAATAAGTCTGGCACAGCCACAGAGAAACCCTATCTGGCACGTCTTAAGGACGGACAAGTGGTCGAATCCACCACTGTCGAAGGCTCTGTCAGTTCCGATCCCGCTGCCCTTGAAAAGGCCTTGAGCCATATGTGCGAGAAATATCCCGCCAAGAGTTATGGACTTGTGCTCTGGGGACATGCCAACGGCTGGCTGATCCGCAGCGACTCCATCGTCTATGCGAAGACCCGCGCCTATGGTTATGATGAGAGTACCAGTCCTGACACCTATATGAACTTCCCCTCGATGGCCCGTGCCATCAAGAACGGCATGAACGGCTCGAAACTATCCTATATCTTTGGCGACTGCTGTGAGATCGGATGTGTAGAGGTGGCTTATGAACTGCGTAACGTCGCCGACTATCTCATCGCCTCACCTGCCGAGATTCCTGGAGAAGGTGCCTACTATGAGGATCTCACCGACCTCTTCGACACCAGTTCCAATTTCTATCAGAAGATCATCGACAAATATTGGGATTTCTACTTCAAGGCGTTTGTGGGGAGTTCTCGTTATTATATCTATGATCCTGGCGATCTGGCAGGCTATAGCGTACCCCTCGTGGCCATCAAGACCTCAGAACTCGAGAACCTGGCAACAGCCACCGCTTCCCTGCTCAGCACTATTTCTGACAAACTGCAGCCTACAGGCACCCTTGATTTAAGCCAGGTGATCTATTTCTCCATCAATAATGGTATGAAACTCAACTACGATATGTATAAGACCCTGAAGATGAACACGGCTGCCGCCGACTTCAACGCCTGGGTACCAGCCTTCGAGAAGGCTGTGCCCTACTACCGGATGTCGGCCCGCTGGTACTCGATTTATACATCCTTTCACAAACCGATGACCGAGGTCTTCGACGGCATCAGCGCCGATCATCGCGTGCTCAGTATGTTCTTCCCGGGGAAGCAGTATAATAATGTCTATCCGAGTTGGAACAAGACCATCCAGCAACTGCAGTGGAATGGTCCTATCAGTTGGAAGCAGTACGGCTGGTAGCCATCCGTTCTACATACTTCATCTCCCTCAGGATACGCTTTTGTCTTTTAAGCATGTATGCTGAGGGATTTTTACTTGAGAACTTTCTGGGGTTAGGCAGTGTGGCGGCAATCAGGGCACACTGGGCTTTCGTCAAGTCCTTGGCATCGGTATTGAAGTGTTCCTCCGCCACGGCCTGGGCACCATAGATACCGTTACCCATCTCGATGGAGTTCAGATACACCTCCATGATACGCTCCTTGGGCCACATCAGTTCGATAAGTGCCGTGAAATACACCTCAAAACCCTTTCTCACCCACGAGCGTCCCGGCCACAGAAACACGTTCTTTGCCGTCTGCTGAGAGATTGTCGAGGCGCCCAGTTTCCGTTTCTCAGGATGCTGACGATTACGCTTGGCAGCATGTTCGATCGCCTCATAGTCAAACCCGTGGTGATCCAGGAACTTCGCATCCTCACTGGCCATCACGGCGATGGGCAGGTCTTTCGAGATATTCGTCAGGGGTTCCCAGTCGTGGCTCAGTTTCAGTTCCTCACCCGCCTTTACCTGTTCATAACAACGGATCAACATCAAAGGCGTCACCACCACTGGCATAAAACGCAGGGCTACAACAGAAAGAATAGTGGAGGCAAAGAATGCCACCACTATCCATTTCAATGTTTTCTTAATGATTTTCACTGTGCCTGTGCGTTAGCCTCATTGATCATCTTCTGAGAGGCGTACATGTAAACCTCCACACGACGGTTCTGCTCACGTCCGGCAGCCGTAGCGTTAGAAGCCACAGGATTCTGCTCACCGAAGCCGTCCACGCTCTTGATCTGAGCAGTGGGAACGCTCAGGCTCTGCAGGTAAGAAGAAACGGCAGCAGCACGATCCAGTGACAGTGCCTGGTTCTTCTGGGCACTCTGCTCAGCGGTAGAGTTCTTCCAGCCCTGATTGTCGGTGTAGCCCTGAATGGCCACATCACAGTCGCTGTTGTTCTTCAGTACATTGGCGAGTTCCGACAGAGACGCCTTCGACGATGCCGTCAGTGTTGACTTACCTGAACTGAACAAGATACCAGAATCGAAAGTCACCTTCACGGCGTCGAGACCGTTGGCATCCTTCACTTCCTCCACCTGGGCATTCTTGATGGCCTCGGCCTCCTTCTTAGCCTTATCCATCTTCTTACCGATGATCGCACCGGCACCTGCACCTACGGCAGTACCAATCACTGCACCGATAGCAGTGTTACCTGCCAATGCACCAACGATGGCACCCAGGGCAGCACCACCACCAGCACCGATAGCAGTACCCTTCGCCGTATTATTCCAGTTACATCCAGAAAGCACTAATGCTGCGCACAGTGCTACGCAAATTGACTTTAAACTTTTCATAATTCTCTTCATTTTTTGATTGTTAAACGTTCATTTGACTGCAAAGATACAAATTATTTTTTGATTAAAGAACAAAAGAAACTAAAAAATTATATGTTCTTATGTCCTTATGTCTAAAAATTTGTGTAATTTTGCACGCAAAATTGATAAATCGATAAAAAACAATGGCAAAAGAATTAAAAGAATTAACGAAAAGGGCCGATAACTACAGCCAGTGGTTCAACGACTTGGTAGTAAAGGCCGATATGGCAGAACAGTCTGCCGTCCGTGGATGTATGGTGATCAAGCCTTACGGCTATGCCATCTGGGAGAAGATGCAGCAGCAACTGGATAAGATGTTCAAGGAGACGGGTGCTCAGAACGCCTACTTCCCCCTGCTCATCCCGAAGTCCTTCCTCTCCCGTGAGGCTGAGCATGTAGAAGGTTTCGCCAAGGAGTGCGCCGTGGTCACTCACTATCGTCTGCGTGCTAAAGAGGATAAGAGCGGTGTCGAGGTAGATCCCGCTGCAAAGCTTGAAGAAGAGCTCATCGTTCGTCCTACCTCAGAAACCATCATCTGGAACACCTATAAGAACTGGATCCACTCTTGGCGCGACCTGCCCCTGATGTGCAACCAGTGGTGTAACGTGATGCGCTGGGAGATGCGCACCCGTCCCTTCCTCCGCACTTCAGAGTTCCTCTGGCAGGAGGGCCACACCGCTCACGCCACCCGTGAGGAAGCCGAAGAGGAAGCACAGAAGATGCTGAAGGTCTATGCCAAGTTCGCTGAAGAGTGGATGGCAGTACCAGTAATCCAAGGTGTGAAGAGTGAGACCGAGCGTTTCGCCGGTGCCCTCGACACCTACACCATCGAGGCCATGATGCAGGATGGTAAGGCTCTGCAGAGCGGTACCTCCCACTTCCTCGGACAGAACTTCGCCAAGGCCTTCGAGGTCACCTATCTGAATAAGGATAATAAGCCCGAGTACGTATGGGCTACCTCTTGGGGTGTCTCTACCCGACTCATCGGTGCCCTCATCATGACCCACTCCGACGACAACGGACTCGTATTGCCGCCGAAACTCGCGCCGATCCAGGTTGTCATCGTACCTATCTCTAAGGGTGACGACCTGCAGCATATCACCGAGCGCCTCACGCCCGTGATTGAGGAACTGCGCAAGGCAGGTATCACCGTGAAGTACGACGATGCCGACAACAAGCGTCCTGGTTTCAAGTTCGCCGATTACGAACTAAAGGGCGTTCCCGTACGTCTGGTGATGGGTGCCCGCGACCTCGAGAACGGTACGATTGAGGTGATGCGCCGTGATACCCTTGAGAAGGAGACTCGCCCCGTCGATGGTATCGTAGAATATGTAGAGCAGTTATTGGAGGACATCCAGAAGAATATCTTCGAGAAGGCCAAGGCCTATCGCGACGCCCGTATCTACGAGTGCGACAACTACGAGGAGTTCAAGGAAAAGGTCAAGGACGGCGGTTTCTTCCTCTGCCATTGGGACGGCACTGCCGAGACCGAGGCTCAAATCAAGGAAGAGACACAGGCCACCATCCGTTGCGTGCCCTTCGGCGTAGAACAGACACCCGGTGTCGATATGGTCAGCGGCAAGCCCGCTAAGGCCCGCGTCATCATCGCCCGCAGTTATTAAGCATACTGACAAAATCAAGAGAGGCACCCGACTCAACATCGAGTGCCTCTCTTTTTATTCCTCTCTGAATTCGAGGGTTCTCCATTGCCACAGTTTGGAGAGGTCAATCCACTCTCCCAGGTCGCCGATGATGTCCGTGGTCTCACCACCGAACCCAGCCGTGACCTTCACCGTGCGCCCTGCGTCGGTCTCGGAGAAATTGGGCAGGTCGCACACCTGATACTGCACTAGGTTACCCAGCACCACATTATACCACAGACCGCCCGCCATGTCGCGGTGCACCACGATCACCTGATCCTCACCGTTGCGGTGTTTAGGTCCACGGAACACATTCAGTTTCTCACCGTCCTGTGTCATCGTACCCAGTGACACCAGGTCACCTTTGAACTCGCCGATCAGCATCATGTCGCCGATCTCGCCGTCGTAGAAGTTACAGAAGGCCAACAAAGGGTTACCCTTGCCCGTCAGATCCAGCATACAGTAGTGTGTCCAGGCATTGCCCTCGCTGATATGCTGGATAGCCTTCGAGTCAACCGCTGGCCGATACTCGAAATCGGGCATCTCAATATGGTCGAAGTTAAACTGCTTCCTATCCCATTTATACACATGCGTGATGCCAGGAAATCCCACGTAGTACTCTGTGAGGGTGAAGTCCGTACCAGTCATCGGCAGACTCCATCCGATATCCGCATCCTTGATGCTGGGAACAAACTCCTCCAGCGGTCCCTTGGCAGGAGTCATCTTCTGCGTCTTCGGGTCGTAGTCATACCAGCACAGCAGGTTCTGTGGCATCACGTGCTGTTCGTAGAGACTGATGGCGAAGATCCTGTGACCGTTGTCCTTACGCCACACGCAGGCCGACATCTGGTCGATGTCCGTCTCCGACTCCAGATCCACATAGCCGTTCTTCCTGTCAACGAGGATACGGAAGTCGTCGTCCTCCTTACCGTCCCAGATCGACGCCGTACCACTCAGACGCGTCCCCTTGGCAGGATGGTCTGCCTGTTCCAGCACCTCACCTGTCACCCAAGTGGGCATAGCCTCGTGGAAGGCACGTAACAGTTTCACCACGTCAGGCGCCTGTCCGCCATTCTCCACAGGAATGGTCGTCTTAAACCATTGGGCATTCACATCCGCATTGTCCAGCGTCTGCGCTTTCACACTACTGGCATCCAAGGCCAGCATACTGATCAAACAAACGAGAAATCTTTTCATATCGCTATCTCTTGAATATGGTTTCGCAGGCAAAGATACGATATTCTTCTGGAAGAACCAAAAGAATATCGTAATTTTCACTATAAAGTTCCCGAGCCTGTCGCACTCACCCTACGGTTCCTGAGCCTGCCGAAGGACGCGCCAGTTCCCACCCTCGCAGCATCGCGAAGTAATCTAAACTATCAGTGCCATTCTCTTGAATTGATTCTTTTTGAAGATCAATGACCTGCCCCCACCGATCTCTATCTCTATAAGTAACATAAGATTTTACTTTTCTACTTTTTCAGTTTTTCACTTTTTCACTTTTGACATTTAGGTTTTTACTATAAGAAAACCTAGTAGTAGCTTAAAGGGTAATCATTAAATTATATCTCTATATATATTTAATATTATATATTATATAAATATAATATATAATATTAAAATTTTCCTTTTGGTAAAATCGAAAATACAAATGTCAAAAGTAAAAAACTGAAAAAGTGAAAAACTCAGTCTCAAAAAAGTTCGATTTTCAGTGAAAATAATCGCTTAAAAATTTGGTTAATTCACCAAAATTTCGTACCTTTGTACCGTTGTTAGAAAATGACTTCAGGCAACAAAATTTGCGGCATAACTATAGAGAAAATTTTTCTAAGTGCACTAGTAAGATTTTCATAGCCAAACCGCAAAAACACGGACTAAGGAAGAGGTTTTAAGGAAAAGGAAAAACATTTACACCCTTAAAATTTTAAAATCATTATGGCATTAAAAGTAAAGGCAGTTGAACGTCTGCTGAAGTTTGACAAGAACGATCCTGGTTCTTACCGTTATGTGTTGAAACCCGAGCTCTACACCAGTCTCGACCAGAAGAAGGTGATCCGTGAGGCAGCTCTTAGAAGTGGCGTGAGCCAGGGCGTGATGAAGGCCTGCTGGGATGCAGCCGGAGAAGTGATCAAGGCCTGGGCTACGGAAGGTCACGCAGTGGCTCTGCCCGGACTGGGAAGTATGCGATTCGGACTCCGTTCGAAGTCGGTAGAGAAGGTAGAGGACGTAAAGACCGGTCTGATCACCAGTCGCCGCATCATCTTCACCCCGAGTGTCGATCTGAAGGATGAGCTCGCCACCACCGGCATCCTCATCACCTGCTACGACCGCACTGGCAAGGAAGTGAAGCGTGTGACCTCAACTTCTGGCGAGGTGGAGGATCCAGATTCAGGCTCTTCGGCAGATCCTTCGGCTCCTTCGACAAGCTCAGGAACCGAATCAGGGACCGTACACAATGGCAGTGGCATCATCCCTACCCCAACGGATCCTGAAGACGATCAGCCCGCGTAAACTTCAACTTGGGGGCAGTTCAGCCTAAGGGCTGCCCCCAGTATTAAATTAAAAGTAAAAAGGTAAAAGGGTAAAAAAAGAAAGGAGGAATTTATGAGTAAGAAAGAAACTACTAAGTTTATTGTGCAGATCATTGTGTCCATCGCGAGTGCAATCCTGACAGCACTGGGAGCGACGTCCTGCATGGGACTGTGAGAAGTGAGAAGAGAATCTCCGATCATCATTATAATGGTCGGGGATTCTTGTGCTTAGTCGACTTGAGCATGATAGCTGGCATTCCAATCATCGGGCGGCCAACAGTCGGGAAATTGCTTTCATTCGATGCGCTTGTTCATTAACAGTAAATCTCTATTTCTATCCGCCAGAAGTTGTTTTCTTGTTGGATCGGATAAATCACGAATTCCGTAGTAAAATTATCGCCATCATCGAACATGCGGTTCACGTAGATATACTGTCCATTCTCCTGGTCTTTGGGTTGAACGAAGAAGGTCTTGCCATCGTATTTCACAGGGGGCTGACACAGCATCTGCTTAATGAACTGCTTGGCATCGTCCTCACTGGCGAAATAGAGACTGGCCTGGCGGGAGGTGTCGAGGCTGTAAGTGAAGTAGATGGCATGGGGCGACGTGGGAACGACTTCATAGCCGAAATATTCTTCCTTGCCTTTTTTCACGTCACGGCCATATACATATTTAATACACTCTATTTCTCCATCTTGATTGCCGGCTTCAAACAGGAAATCCAAGCCGCTGGTAGAGGCTTCTTCAAAGTCTTCTGTGTGGATCATCAGTTTGAGGAGTCCCTTCAACGAGAGTTCAGGCGTCTCTGGCGCCGGCACAAATGACATACATAAGATCACACCAAGTGTGATGGCTGATAGTCTGAATAATGCTTTCATTTCACACGATTTTCTTAATGGTTCTTGTTTATTCGCTGCAAAATTAAGAAGATTTCTGCAAATTTGCAAGATAATAACAAAAAAATTGTATCTTTGCACCCACAGAACCATATCATTAAGCATTATGATGAAAAGAATCTTATTTATGGCTCTCGTCTGCATAGTGACGGCGATGGCACAGGCGCAAAGCCTTGATGGTGAATGGAAATCGGAACAGGTTGAAAAGAACGGGGAGTATGACATCTTTCTGAAGTTCTCTGGATCAAATCTTGATCTGAAAATTATGGGTACGATTGAGGAATCGGAAGCCAGTATCGTTCTTTCCGTTACGCTGCCATGCGACTACGTGCGTAAGGGCAACAAGTTGGATTTGACACCTCATATGAAGGATGCCAAGATCAAACTGGAGGATTTGAAAGTGAAAGGCGAATTGGCCGATTCGCTGGAGGCACATCCGGAATACATGGACTATATCAAGTTTATGTTTGTCGGTATCTTGGAAGATAAGAAAGACGATCTGCTGAAGGAGTTTCCTATAAAAGATGTAGGACTGGATATAACTTCTCAAACCGAAACGACGCTGACAATCCGTGACGATAAAGGCGAAGATCTCGTTTTCACCAGGGTGAAAGAAGAGTAATCAGATAAATATAGAATTCCTCGGCGTTTTGCCGAGGAATTTTTGTTTAGGGACAGTCCCCACGGAAAGCGTCGAGCTGTTTGAAGCAGTGGCGATTGATGATTTCTTCCAAGGCGGGCGCAAAGGTTTTCGTGGTTTTTAACGTTATATGACATTTGAAATTTGGTAGATTCGGAAATTTGTACTACCTTTGCACTCACAAAATATGAACATTAAAAACAATATTTAAAGATGAAACCACTAAACAAACAGTTTGCTCCTAAGAGCGTGATGCCTGAAAAGGTGATTCAGTTCGGTGAAGGTAACTTCCTCCGTGCATTTGTAGATTGGATTATTTGGAACATGGACCAGAAGACCGACTTCAACGGTTCTGTCGTTGTTGTACAGCCTATTGAGAGAGGTATGGTTGACTGGCTCAATGCCCAGGATTGTCTGTACCATGTGAACCTGCAGGGTCGTGAGAACGGTAAGCCCGTGAACACCCTCGAGCGTATCGACGTGATCAGCCGTGCGCTGAATCCCTATACCCAGAATGCCGCCTTTATGGCACTGGCCGACCAGCCCGAGATCCGTTTCGTGATCTCTAACACCACTGAGGCAGGTATTGCCTTCGACCCCAGTTGTAAGTTGGAGGATGCTCCCGCCAGTTCTTATCCCGGTAAACTGGTGCAGTTGTTGTATCGTCGTTACCAGACCTTCAACGGCGACCCCACAAAGGGTCTGATCATCTTCCCCTGTGAGTTGATCTTCCTGAACGGTCACGTGCTGAAGGACTGTATCTATAAGTATATCGACCTGTGGAACCTCGGTGCCGACTTCAAGAAGTGGTTCGAGGAGGCTTGCGGTGTGTATGCTACTCTCGTGGACCGTATCGTACCGGGCTTCCCCCGCAATGAGATCAAGGAGATTCAGGAGAAGATTTGTTACCGCGACAACCTCGTAGTTCAGGCCGAGACTTTCCACCTCTGGGTGATCGAGGCTCCGAAGGAAGTAGCCAAGGAGTTCCCCGCCGACAAGGCTGGTCTGCACGTGCTGTTCGTGCCGTCAGAGGAGCCCTACCACAAGCGTAAGGTGACCCTGTTGAACGGTCCGCACACCGTACTGAGTCCGGTGGCTTTCCTGAGTGGCGTGAACATCGTGCGTGATGCCTGCAACCATGAGGTGATCTCAAAGTATATCCACAAGGTGCAGTTCGACGAGCTGATGCAGACGCTCGACCTGCCGATGGAGGAGCTGGAGAAGTTTGCCGGCGACGTGCTGGAGCGTTTCGACAACCCGTATGTGGACCATCAGGTGACGAGTATCATGCTCAACTCATTCCCGAAGTTCCAGGCACGCGACCTGCCTGGCGTGAAGACCTATCTGGAGCGCAAGGGCGAGCTGCCTAAGGGCCTGGTATTCGGTCTGGCTGCCATCATCACCTATTATAAGGGTGGCAAGCGCGAGGACGGTGTGGAGATCGTGCCCAACGACGACCAGAAGATCATGGATCTGCTGAAGGAGCTCTGGGCTACCGGCGACACGCAGAAGGTGGCCGACGGTGTGCTCGGTGCAGAGTTCATCTGGCAGGAGAACCTGAACAAGATTCCTGGTCTGAACGCCATGGTGAAGCAGGATCTCGACCTCATCCAGAGTGTAGGCATGCTCGAGGCTGTCAAGAGCATACTGTAATGAATGAGCGATTGCATTGAAATTAAAGGGGCGCGAGTTAATAACCTTAAGAACATTAACGTCAAGATCCCCCGGAATACGTTTACAGTGATTGCCGGAGTAAGTGGCTCCGGCAAATCATCTCTGGCCTTCGACACATTGTATGCCGAAGGTCAGCGGCGTTATGTAGAGAGCCTGTCGAGTTATGCCCGTCAGTTCTTGGGAAGGATGAACAAACCCGAGTGCGACTACATCCGAGGAATCCCCCCTGCCATCGCTATCGAACAGAAGGTGATCTCCAGGAATCCGCGTTCCACCGTGGGTACCACGACGGAGATCTACGAGTATCTCAGACTGCTCTATGCCCGCATCGGACACACCTACTCGCCCATCAGTGGCTGTGAGGTGAGGAAACACTCGACGGAGGATGTGGTGAAGCAGGTGCTAGCATACTCAAAGGGTACGAAATTCGTGGTGCTGGCGCCGATCCATGTGCCTGAAGGGCGCACGGTGGAGCAGCAGTTGAAGGCGTATCTCTTGGAGGGCTTCGCAAGAATCTTCATTAACAATGATTTCCAGAGGATTGATGATATCCTTTCTGCTGGCGACTGCCAGCAGAAAGAAATCTATCTTGTCATCGACCGTTTGAGTGTGGACGACTCGAAGGATGTGATTGCCCGACTGGTGGATTCGGCAGAGACGGCCTTTTATGAGGGCGGTGGCGAGATGCGCCTGATGTTCCTGCCCTCGAATATCACTTACGACTTCTCCATGCGTTTCGAGGCCGACGGGATGACGTTTGAGGAGCCCTCAGACCAGATGTTCTCGTTTAACTCTCCTGCCGGGGCCTGTCCCACGTGTCAGGGGTTCGGACGTATCATCGGTATCGATGAAAAACTGGTGATCCCCAACACGACGCTATCAGTATATGACGGTTGCGTGGTGTGCTGGCATGGAGAGAAGATGAAGGAGTGGCAACAGTGGTTTGTGCGTCATGCCGCCGCTGACGACTTCCCCATCTTCGAGCCGTATATGAACCTGACGCAACAGCAGAAAGACTGGCTGTGGCACGGTCTGCCCTCGGATAAGGGGGCCAAGGAGAAGCCTTGTATCGACGAGTTCTTCAAGATGGTGGAGGCGAGCCAATATAAGATCCAGTACCGCGTGATGCTGGCGCGCTATCGTGGCAGGACGACTTGTCCGACATGTCACGGTACCCGATTGAAGCCTGAGGCCGACTACGTGAAGATTGGCGGCAGGAGCATCACCGACCTCGTGCAGATGCCCGTGGTGAGGCTGAAGGAGTGGTTTGACCGCCTGGAACTCGACGAACATGATCAGGAGGTAGGCAAACGACTGTTGACGGAGGTGAAGAGCAGGCTGCAGTTCCTCCTGAACGTGGGACTGGGTTATCTGACGCTCAACCGTCTCTCCAATTCCCTCTCGGGTGGTGAGAGTCAGCGTATCAACCTCTGTACGAGTCTGGGTAGTTCGCTGGTGGGTTCGCTCTATATCCTCGACGAGCCGAGTATCGGCCTGCATGCCAGGGATACCGACCGTCTGATCCGTGTGCTGAAAGATCTGCAGGATCTGGGTAACACAGTGGTGGTGGTGGAGCACGACGAGGAGATCATGCGAGCTGCCGACTACCTGATAGACATCGGCCCCGATGCAGGAAGATTGGGTGGAGAGGTGGTCTTTCACGGCAACGCCAAAGACATCACTAGTCAGGCTAGTCATGCTAGAAATGCTAGTCCTGCTAGCTACACCGTGAAATATCTGCTCCATGAGGAGGAGATCCCTGTGCCGCAGAGTCGTAGACCCTGGAACCTGCATATCGACATCAAGGGTGCCAGGATGAACAACCTGAGAGGCATCGACGTACAGTTCCCACTCAATGTGATGACGGTGGTAACGGGTGTCTCAGGCTCGGGAAAATCGAGTCTGGTAAAGGGTATCCTCTACCCTTCCCTAAAGCGTCATCTCGGTGAGGTGTGTGATGCCCCAGGCGAGTATTTGGGTATCGACGGCGACATCAACGCGCTGAAACATGTGGAGTTTGTGGATCAGAACCCCATTGGCAAGTCCACCCGTTCGAACCCCGCGACGTATGTGAAGGCGTATGATGCCATCCGTGACCTCTTTGCCGAACAGCCGTTGTCGCAGCAGATGGGATTCACGCCACAGTATTTCTCGTTCAACACCGACGGCGGACGTTGTGATGAGTGTAAGGGTGCCGGTGTGATCACCGTAGAGATGCAGTTTATGGCAGACCTCGTGTTGGAGTGTGAGGCCTGTCACGGACACCGTTTCAAGCACGATATCCTCGACGTGAAGTTTGAGGGGAAGAATATCGATGATGTGCTGAATATGACGATCTCGGAAGCACTGGAGTTCTTCAGGGAACATAAGCAGGATACCATCGTAAAGCGATTGAAGAGTCTGGAGGATGTGGGACTCGGGTATATCAAACTCGGACAGAGTTCTTCGACCCTCTCGGGCGGTGAGAACCAGCGCGTGAAACTCGCCTACTTCATCGGACAGGAGAAACAGGAGCCGACACTCTTCATCTTCGACGAGCCGACAACGGGATTGCACTTCCACGATATCCACAAACTGCTGGATGCCTTCAACGCCTTGATAGCACGAGGACACACGATCCTCATCATCGAACATAACATGGAGATCATCAAGTGTGCCGACTACGTGATAGACTTAGGTCCTGACGGTGGCGACAAGGGCGGCGCACTCGTGGCAAAGGGTACCCCCGAGGAGATCGTCCGATGTACGGAAAGTCTCACAGGCAAGTATCTGAAAACGAAATTAAACCTATAGGACATTGAAACATCATCAACTATTCATATATACAAAAATCTTATTAATCAGCCTACTGCTTAGTATGCCGACAGCCATGACTGGTGCCAAGAAGGATTCGCTGATACTGGGTAAGATCCGCGCGTTCCATCAGGCACATGTCAGAACGATCGACAGTCTGCAGGACAATGTGTATGCGAAGATCCGTTTCAACGTGGAGAAACGTAACTCCATCCTCTGGCTCATCCCCTCGATGTATGTGCTGGCCAAGGATCCCAGGGAGTATATCCGCGAGTCGTATAGCGACGTGACCTATATGGGCGAACACGACTTTGTGGTGAACCGTCAGGTGGTGACGGGTACCATCCGCAGAAACCGCAAGGCGATGCCGGTGATCGTGGACTTCAACACCCCACACCTCTATGACATTGCCCTTTACGACGGTTATATGCTGTCGCCCTTCCACCCCATCAACCAGATCTATTATCGCTACAGACAATACCGCCAGAGCGACGGCACCACCCGACTGGAGTTCAAGCCGAAACTCTATAACACCCAACTCGTGAACGGCTATGCCATCGTGGAAACGGAAACAGGTCGTATCATCAAGACGGTACTCAGTGGTGAGTTTGACATGCTGTCGTTCTATTCGGAGGTGAAACAGGGTGATGAAGAGGCCCCGACACTGATTCCCACACAATGTACCACGGCAGCAACGTTCAAATTTATGGGCAACAGGGTTTCGACGGTCTTCAACTCCATGTATCATCAGCCCTATACACTGCCCGACAGCATCGACGAGCAACGGAGCAAGGAACTGATTGATTCGTTGCGTCCGATACCGTTGGCAGAGAGTGACAAGCGCATCTATGAGGCAGAGGCAGAACGGCAACGGGAGGCTGAAGCAGCAGCAGCCGCCGATACCACCGAACATAAGGTGAACAAGTGGAAGCACTTCTGGTGGGACGTCGTGGGCGATAACCTCGTGACACCGTTGGCGGCAGAGACGAAGGACAAAGGTGCCGAGTTCCATCTGTCGCCTATCATCAACCCCCTGAACGTGAGATATAGCGGCAGCAAGGGTATCTCGTATAAGATGAACCTCTATCTGCAGTATAAGTTCAATGAACACCGTTATCTGACGTTTGACCCCATGTTCGGTTATAACTTCAAGCAGAAGCAGTTCTACTTCAACGCCCCCCTGAGGATGACCTATAACCCGAAGCGTAACGGTTATCTACAGGTGACGGTGGGAAACAACCGTATCAGTAACTCGACGGTGCTCGACCAGATCAACCACGAAAACGGAGACACCCTCAAATTCAATCAGAAGGATGCCGACCAGTTCCTTGACAACTATGTGGAACTGAAGAACAACATCATGGTTGTGGACTGGTTGGATATCGAGACACGTCTGATCTATCACCAGCGTACCCCTGTGAACAAGGAAGTGATGTACATCTACGACAAACCCATCAGATACAGGAGTTTTGCACCGGCTGTCGAACTGAAGTTCCGTCCCTGGTATGACAGAGGACCTGTCATCACGGTGGATTACGAACGAAGTATCAAGAATGTGCTGAAGTCGAACCTCCAGTATGAGCGTTGGGAGTTTGATGCCCAGTGGAAGATGAAGATTGCAGGACTGCGGTATCTGAACCTGAGAACGGGTTACGGCTTCTATACCGACAGGAGCGACAACTACTTCATGGACTACTCCAACTTCTGCGACAACAACCTGCCTGAAGGCTGGGAAGACCACTGGTCGGGAAACTTCCAACTGCTCGACGGTAAGGTGTATAACGAATCAAACTTCTACTACCGCAACAACGTGTCGTATGAGTCACCGATGCTTTTCTGTACCTGGTTGCCGTTAGTCGGCAAATACATTGAAAAGGAGCGTCTGTATTTCAGTAATGTGGTGGTGCAGCATACCCGTCCCTACTTCGAGTTGGGCTACGGTCTAACCTGCCGTTATATGTCCATTGGTATCTTCACCAGTTTCTATAACACCAAGTTCCAGAAGGCTGGCGTCACCTTTGACTTTGAACTCTTTAAGCGATGGTAAAACCCCTGACTGTCTATAAGGCGAGTGCCGGTAGCGGAAAGACCTTTACCCTTGCTACCGAATACATCCGACTGATCGTGGAGAATCCCACGAGTTATCGGAACATCCTGGCAGTGACCTTCACGAACAAGGCCACCGAGGAGATGAAGATGCGAATCCTCAGTCAGTTGTACGGAATCTGGAAGGGATTGCCAGAGTCGGACAACTACCTGCAGGTGATTGTGGAGAAGACGGGCTATGCCCCGAAACTCATCAGGGAACGGGCTGGACAAGGACTGTCGAACCTGCTTCATAACTACAACTACTTCCGTGTGGAGACCATCGACACCTTCTTCCAGAGTGTGTTGAGGAATATGGCACGGGAACTCGACCTGACCACTAACCTGAAGATTGGTCTCAATGATGTGCAGGTGGAGGAACTGGCAGTGGATCAGTTGATTGCCGACCTGAGCACCACCGATGTGATGTTGCAGTGGATTCTGAAGTATATCATGGAGAGTATCTCCGATGAGAAGTCATGGAATGTCATCACTCAGATCAAACGTTTCGGTCGTACCATCTTCAACAACGAATATAAGGAGGTGAGTCAGGCGCTGGAGCAGAAGATGGAAGAGAAAGGTTTCTTTGAACGCTATACCACCCAACTGCGGGAGATCAGGAAAGCCGCAGAGGAACGGATGATCCTGATCGGTGAGAGTTTCTTCGACACTTTGGAAGGCGAAGGACTCAGTATCGATGATCTGGCGAATAAGAACCGCGGCATCGCGGGGTTCTTCCTGAAGTTGCAGAAGGGTGTGTTCGACCCCAGTATCGAGAATGCAACGGTGGCCAACTGTCTCGGCAATCCCGAGAAATGGTGTGCGAAGACCCATCCCCGCCGCGACTTCATCCTCTCACTGGCTGAGGGGACCTTAGGCGATATCCTGCGTTTTGCCATCGAGGAGCGGCCCCGACAATGGAAACTCTATAAGTCGGCAGACCTCACACTGCGCCATCTGAACCAGTTGAGACTGTTGGGCAGCATCGAGAAGAAGGTGAGGGAACTCAATGAGAACAACAACCGTTTCCTGCTGAGTGAAACCCAGCAGTTGTTGCATGCCCTGATCGAGGGCAGCGACTCCCCCTTTATCTTTGAGAAGATCGGTACCCAACTGGAGCACGTGATGATCGACGAGTTTCAGGATACCAGTACGGTGCAGTGGCAGAACTTCCGTGTGCTCCTCGACGAGGCGATGAGTCACGAAGGCGGTTCGAACCTCATCGTGGGTGATGTAAAACAGAGCATCTACCGTTGGCGTTCGGGTGACTGGCGGCTGTTGAATGACATCGAACAACAGTTCCGTCAGCAGCAGATAGAGACGATCCCCCTGAAGAAGAACTACCGTTCGGAGCGGAACGTCATCACCTTCAACAACCACTTCTTCAGTCATGCGGCAGAGATAGAGTATCAGGAGCAGCAGGAACTGAATCCCGAAGAGGCGGAACAGTTGAAGAGAGCCTATGCCGACGTGGTGCAGGAGATTCCTGAAGGGCGCGAAGCAACAGGAGAAGTTAGCGTGACACTTCTGCCTGCAGAAGACTATCAGATGATTACCCTCCAGCAGGTGGCAGACACCATCAGCGAACTGACGGAACGAGGCATACCCCAACGAGAGATCGCCATCCTGGTACGTGTAAACAATCAGATACCGGTGATAGCCCAGTATTTCCTGGAGCAGATGCCGGAGGTGAAGATCGTGTCGGATGAAGCGTTCCGACTCGATGCCTCGGTGGCAGTGAACCTCCTCGTATCGGCTCTCAGACTTCTCACCCACCCTGACGACCTGTTGACGCAGGCTGCCATCGTGAAACTATACCATATCGACATACTGAAGGAACAGACGGAAGACAACGAACTCCTGCTCCGCACGAACGACCTGAACCAGTTGTTGCCAGAGGCGTTCCGAACTCAGCGTGAAGTACTGATCACGATGCCGCTCTACGAACTGGCAGAACGTCTGTATGCCATCTTCGAACTGGAGCGACTGAACGAACAGAGTGCCTACGTGTTTGCGTTCTATGATCAGTTAGCAAGTTATGTGAATGAGAACACCGCCGATATTGATTCCTTCCTCGCGGCGTGGGATGAGAGCCTCTGTGGCAAGACCATCCAGAGTGAGGAGACCAACGGTGTGAGGATCCTCTCGATCCATAAGTCGAAAGGCCTGGAATATAACTATGTGATCTGTCCGTTCTGTGACTGGCAGTTGGAGAAGCAGAGTGGTAACTTCCTGTGGTGCCAGCCGAAGGAAGAGCCCTTCAGTGACCTGCCCATCGCCCCAGTGGACTACAGCAAGAATCAGATGTTGGGCACCATCTATGAGCATGACTATCTGCATGAGCACTTGCAGAACACGGTGGACAACCTGAACCTGCTCTATGTCGCCTTCACCCGTGCGAAGAAAGGACTCTATGTCTTTGGTAAACGAGGTGCGAAGGCGTCGCGCTCCGGACTCATCGAACAATGTCTGCCTCTCGTGGCACAGGAGATGCCAGAGGCCATCCTTTCAGGCCTAGAGGAAGAGAAAGGAATACTGCAATTCTCCCTTGCTAGTCAGGCTAGTCCTGCTAGTCAGGCTAGTCCTGCTAGTCATGCTAGTCATGCTAGCCCTGCTAGTCAAAACCCCTTCCTGCAGCCCGCAGAGCCTGTGGCAGTTGATTTCCATTATATGGAGAGTCAGGTGAATTTCCGTCAGAGTAACCGTAGTCAGGCGTTTATCGAGGCAGATGAGAGTGATGAGATAGAGCGTCTGAACTATATCCAGACGGGTAGCGTACTGCATCAGATCTTCTCGATGATCCGCACCACGGATGATATCGAGGATGCCCTGAAACAGTTGCAGTTCGAGGGTGTGCTCTACGACGAGCAGATCACCCCAGAGCGTATCACGGCGATGTTGAGAAAGCGGTTGCAGGATCCCCGTGTTGCAGACTGGTTCTCGCCCCGTTGGAATCTCTTCAACGAGTGTACCATTCTCACGATGGAAGACGGCGAAGTGAAAGAGAGGCGTCCTGACCGTGTGATGACAGACGGGCAGCATTGGGTGGTGGTGGATTTCAAGTTCGGTTCCCCAAAACCAGAATACGGTGATCAGGTGCGGGAATATATGGCGTTGATTAAGACGATGCAGCCTGAAGCAGAGGTAAACGGCTATTTATGGTTCGTGTATAGTAACAAAATAGAAGAAGTGGTATGAAGAGTTTTCTCGAAAAGGTCGCAGCGGATTTGTTGAAGAGGTTTGATAACGATCTCTCCCGAGTCGCCGTAGTGTTCCCCAACAAACGTGCATCGCTCTTCCTGAATGAGCATCTGGCACGGCTGGCAGGCAAGCCGCTCTGGAGTCCTGCCTATATCACCATCAGCGATCTCTTCCGCAGTCACTCGGAGTTGAAGGTGGCAGACCCTATCCTACTCGTCTGTGAACTGCACAAGGTCTTTATCGAGACCACAGGGATGGATGAGACCTTGGATCACTTCTACGGCTGGGGACAACTGCTCCTGGCCGACTTCGACGATCTGGACAAGAACATGGGACCTGCAGATCAGGTGTTCAAGAACCTGAGGGACATCCATGAACTCGATGATATCTCCTACCTCACCGACGAACAGCGGGAGATGATCAGACGCTTCTTCAGCAACTTCTCCGAGGATCATAACAGTGAACTGAAACAGCGGTTCCTGAGACTGTGGAGCCGTATCGGCACCATCTATCATCTCTTCAACGAACGACTTGCCAGTCAGCAGATCTGTTACGAGGGAGCCCTCTACCGTCAGGTGGTGGAGAATCCCAATATCGACTTCCGTTACGACACCTACGCCTTCGTGGGCTTCAACCATCTGCAGGAGGTGGAGAAGATGCTCTTCAAGCGGATGGAACAGGAAGGGAAGGCGATCTTCTATCAGGATACGGAGGAACTGCCACCTGAGGAACTCACCTATATCTCTGCCCCTACGGAGAATATACAGGCCCGTTTCGTGAGTCAGTGGCTCACACCGGAACGCATTGCTGCAGGAAGGAAAACGGCGATTGTACTCTGCGACGAGAAACTGTTGCAGACGGTGATCCATTGTCTGCCGAAAGCAGTAGAGAAAGTAAACGTCACCACAGGCTATCCCCTGAGTCAGACCGCTGCCGCCACCCTCGTGAGTCAGTTCTTTAATCTGCAGATCAACGGTTTCTCACTGAAGACAAATGCGTTCAGACGACATTGGCTCGACCTGATGAACCGTCATCCCTATGCGAAGATGATGCCAGCGGACTATGCCAATACCCACTATACCGACAACAGCGCCTTGCTACACGCCCTGTTGGGTATCGTCCGTCATGTGGCGAAGGATCCCAGTCCGAAGGATCATTTGGCGACAGAGAGTCTGTTCAGGGTCTATACGGTGTTGAACCGTTTGACGGATCTCGTGGATAGCGGTGTGCTGAAGGTGGATATCATCACCCTGCAACGTCTCGTGACCCAGGTGATCCAATCCACCACGATCCCCTTCCACGGCGAACCAGCAGAGGGCATTCAGATCATGGGTGTGTTAGAAACCCGAAACCTCGACTTCGACCACGTGCTGATGCTCTCGTGTAACGAAGGCAACATGCCCCGTGGTGTAAGCGATACCTCGTTTATCCCCTATAGCATCAGAAAAGCCTACGGTCTGACGACGGTAGATCACAAGGTGGCCATCTACGAACACTATTTCCATCGCTTGCTGCAAAGGGCAAAGGATGTGACGCTGGTGTATAACAACGCCACCAACGACGGACAGACGGGCGAGATGTCACGATTCATGCTACAGCAGATGGTGGAGCGCGAGAAGCCCATCCTGTACCGTACGCTGCAGGCAGGACAACTCACGGCACCCAGACATCCGAAGGCTATCCTCAAGACCGACGAGGTGATGGGTATCATGAAGCACCTTTTTGCCAAGGAGAACGGCGGCATCAGTCCGACTGCCATCAGCACCTATCTGCGCTGTCAGTTGCGGTTCTTCTACCATTATGTGGGCAACCTGATCGAACCAGAGGATAACGAAGAAGATATTGTCGATAACCGCATCTTCGGAAACATCTTCCACAAGGCGGCACAGATGGTCTATGAACGGCTGAAGACGTTGACCGGCAACCATATAACCGCCATAGCCATCGACGATCTTCTGAAGAGTGCCATCGAGATCGAACAAACGGTGGATGATGCCTTCCGTACCGAACTCTTCCAGATCACCGACCCTCACCGAAAGGTACCAGCCTACGACGGGTTGCAACTCATCAACCGCGAAGTGATCATCAGGTATGTAAGACAACTGTTGGAGACAGACAGGGGATTCACGCCTTTCAGTATCTTAGGCTTGGAGAAACCGGTGAAGATGCCGTTAGAATGGACGATGGTCAGAGGATATATAGACCGTTTAGACCAGATTACAGATCCCGAGACCGGTGAGGAAAGGATCCGTGTGATCGACTATAAGACAGGGGCTAAGAAACAGAAGGATCTGCCAGATGTGGCTGCTATCTTTGATCCTGCGAATGTGAAGGATCATAGCGACTATTACCTGCAGACCTTCCTCTACAGTCATATCGTGCGTCAGAATACAAGCCTGCCCGTCTCCCCTGTCCTGCTCTTTATCCAGTATGCAGGCAGCGACGGCTATGACCCAACGCTGAAACTGGGTAAGGATCCTGTACGGGACATTGCCACTGCCTCAGAGGAATTCATGAAGTTGCTCAGCGAAAAGATGAGCGAGATCTTCTGTCAAGACCTCGCTTTCTCGCCGACAGAGGATCAGGATCTTTGTCGCACCTGTCCCTATCAGATGTTATGTCGTTAACCGATTACTCTTCCATGAGTTTACGATAACGGGCTCGCTTGGGTTCTTCCAGTCCCAAGCGCTGGGCTTTGTTCGCCTCATATTCGGAGTAGTTGCCCTCAAAATAGAACACGTTTCCTTCACCTTCGAAGGCGAGGATGTGAGTACAGATACGATCCAAGAACCAACGGTCGTGACTGATAATTACGGCACATCCCGCAAAGGCC
>JAEEGG010007677.1_pt1 | contig 24768 bp, 13 predicted proteins | sample 9134161 | NCBI WGS metagenome assembly JAEEGG01 (sample SAMN16246543, study PRJNA631951) | gut metagenome | biome: gut microbiome; feature: rumen; material: CR-attached | host: Bos | place: Iran: Karaj | collected 2018-10 | reverse complement strand
CAAGAATTTGCAAGATATTTATGCTAATCTGAGAAATGCATACCAAATGGAAAATAATGAGTTGTTTTTGAGCAGTGTTGGGGAGTTCCATTTGGAGTTGCAGCAATTGCTGGTTGGACCGCATTACCCAACTTCAAAAGTCAGGTCAGAACTTTTAAAAATCAGACTGGAGCTTTTATATACACATTTACATCCATTTCGTGTTGCATGGATCCTTTTTCTTTTAAGTTTTATTTTACTTCTTTTCACTAGAGAAGAAGGTAAGAAGTTCGGAGCTTATGGTGTGGCAATGGGATTATTTGTTGTAGCGATCTTATTTCAAATAATTGGTTTTACTTTGCGATCCTTTATTTCAGGACGTGCCCCTGTAACGAACATGTATGAAGTGCTGGTTTTTATGGCATTTGGGGCTTCATTCATAGCTCTTATTTATGAGCTGATTTATCGCCAGAAAGTTTTTGCATTGGCATCATCTGTAGTGGCTGCAATCACATTGATCTTGGCAGATAATCTACCTGCTGTCTTTGATCCGACTATCCAGCCTTTAGTTCCTGTTTTACAATCAAATTGGTGGCTGACGGTGCATGTGATAACGATCACCATCGGATATGCCGCTTTTCTACAGGCTATGGGGATAGGGCACGTCGCAATGGTGCGCTATTTGTTTTATTCAAGTGATCTGCAATCGATAGATAAACTGACAAGATTCAACTACCGCACAATGCAAATAGGAGTTTTGTTTTTAGCCGCTGGAACTCTGCTAGGGGGACTTTGGGCTGAAAAAGCGTGGGGACGTTTCTGGGGATGGGATCCCAAAGAAACATGGGCATTGATAGCATTATTGCTTTATTTAGGAGTTTTACATGCCCGCTATACGAACTGGATCGGTGGTTTTGGGCTGAATGCTGCGAGTGTGCTTGCTTTTCAAGGGATCATCATGGCCGGCTATGGAGTAAACTATTTACTTGGTACTGGTAAGCATAGTTACGGTTTTGGTGTTGGAGGAGAGGCATTTGTCGGTGCTTTTGTTTTGGTAGAGCTGATATTGGTGGCATTTGCTGTATTTCGTTACAAGAAAAAATAACATAAGAAAATGACTGTTTCTATTCAAGATTTGATGTCAGAATCCAAAGTAAAATTTGGAACGAGTGGTGCTCGTGGCTTAGTAGCCGATATGACAGATCGTGTTTGCTTTGCTTATACTGTCGGCTTTATTCAGTATTTGGAATGTAAAGGGGAGATAAGGCCAAGAAGGAATAGTTTGATTGCGGTTGCTGGAGATTTACGTCCAAGCACACCACGAATCATGAATGCGGTCATGCTGGCTGTTCAAAGAAAAGGGTATTGTCCTGTAAATTGTGGATTTATACCATCACCGGCAGTTGCATTGTATGGGATAACACATTCTATTCCGGCTATCATGGTTACGGGAAGTCATATTCCGGCAGATCGTAATGGAATAAAATTCAATAAATGTGCGGGTGAAATATTAAAGGAGGATGAAGCTGGGATTCGTTCGCAAATTGTAGAGATAGATGAGAATCTTTTTGATGAAACCGGAAGCGTATTTGCACAATATCAAATTGAAAGACCTGTTGATAAAACCGCAGCAGACGAATATAAAGCTCGTTACTTGAATTTCTTTTCATCTGACGTTTTGCGAGGATTGAAAATAGGAGTATATCAACATTCCGCAGTGGGCCGTGATTTGGTAACGGAAATAGTTCAGTCATTAGGTGCTGAAGTTAAGGTATTAGGTCGCTCTGAAACATTTATTCCAGTTGATACAGAAGCGATTCGTGCTGAAGATATTGAATTAGGAAAAAGATGGGCTAGGGAATACCAGTTAGATGCTATTTTTTCGACAGATGGTGATAGTGATCGTCCGCTTTTGGCTGATGAAAATGGTGAATGGCTAAGAGGTGATGTTGGAGGTATTCTTTGCTCTATTTTTTTAGGAGCCCAGGAATTGTGTATTCCTGTTAGCTGTAATACGGCCGCAGAGAAATGTGGTTTGTTTAGAAAAGTGAGAAGAACTCGAATTGGTTCCCCTTATGTGATTTCAGAAATGATTGTCGCAGAAAAACAAGATTCATCCTGTCATGTTGTAGGATATGAGGCAAATGGTGGGTTTCTTCTTCAAACGTCTGTCCTGAAAGCTGCTAAAAAGTTAGTTGCATTACCTACGCGGGATGCACTTATCTATTTACTAGGGATTACGATATTATCAAAACAGCAGGGAATGAGTTTATCTCAATTAGTTGCAAAACTTCCCCAGCGCTATACATACAGTGATCGACTTCAGAATTTTTCGCAAGAGTCTTCAAAACGGATTTTGGACTTATTTTCAGAGAATTTATCCAAAGAAGCTCTTCAGAATCAGGTGAACTTGTCGTTTAATTCTGTTGGCAATCTTGTTTCCACAGATTATACCGATGGAGTACGCATGATATTTGATTCAAATCTCATTATACATTTGCGTCCTTCTGGTAATGCTCCAGAATTTCGCTGTTATACAGAAGCCGACAGTATTGTACGTGCTAAAGAAGTCAATCAGCTGGTAATGCGTTGGTTAAACAATCAGCGATAGGGGATTACGTCTTATAAAAAAGAGGGACAGTTTCTATCCCTCTTTTGACTTTTTTATATCAAGTTCTTCTAAATGGTTGGGTATTCCCAAGATCCGCGGTATTTCCTCTTAAGGAGGGCATCCGCTTCGGGATCATTGATGAATGCGCACTTTGACTCATCCCAGTTGACAGCACGGCCTAGTTTCAATGAGAGCATTCCCAGCAAACAAGAGGCAGTTGCGTTATAGATTGCCTCAATATCGCTCTCAGGCCGTTTACCTGTTTTGATGCATTCCAGGAAATTAGCCCAATTTTCTTTGATATTCTGATCATCTGGTTGATGAAGTTGGGCACTCTGCTTTATAACATCTCCTCTCCAAGAGGGATAGAATGCCCATCCGCTAAGCCATCCAAGATGTAAAACACCCTCTGTGCCATAGAAGTAGCAGCCTACATTTTCACCTTTTTCCTGGTTGTTGCCAGCAAATAGGCGATGTTCCCAATAGACTTGTGTTCCATTTTCATATTCCCATGTAACGATTTGATGATCGGGGACATCTGTCGTCTGTTCTGTATCTGTTAAAATGACTGGCCCGCGAACCGGACGCCCACCCATAGAGAAGATTCGTTTAGGTTGTGTGAGATCTAGGATCCATTGGATTTGGTCGATCCAATGAACTCCCCAATCACCGAGCTGTCCGTTGGCAAAATCCAGATAAGAGCGGAATCCGCGTGGATGTGGGCCTCCGCCCCAAGGATTTTTGATGTCACCAGCATAAGGACGCAATGGAGCTGGTCCACACCACATATCCCAATCGAGTTCTTTGGGCGGTTCAATGTTTTTAAGAGGCTTTTCAGGACCTCCGCCATAATTAACAAATGCTTTGACTAAACCAATTTTCCCCAGTTTACCGGAACGAATGAACTCACGAGCACTGATATTATGAGGAGAAACACGGCGATGTGTTCCTGCGACAGCGACTCGGTTGGCAGCTCTCGCGGCTTTGACCATTGCTGCACCTTCCAATACTGTGTGGGAAATTGGTTTCTCTACATAAACATGTGCACCATGTTTTACGGCATCAATAAAAATCAGTGGATGCCAATGATCTGGAGTCGCAATGATAACGATTTCCGGTTTTTCTTTTTCCAGGAGTTCCCGATAATCTCCGTATGTTTTAGGAGTATCTCCAGTAAGGTCTTTAACACGCTCTTCTGTGGATTTAAGAAATCTTTGATCCACATCACAAAGCGCTACGATTTTACATTCCCCGCTGGCAATAGCTTCGCCGAGGATATTATTTCCCCACCAGCCGCAGCCAACAAGCGCGGTTTTGTATTTTTTACTGGGAGAATCCGCTTTGATATATGGCATAGCTGAAATCACAGCGGTTGCCAGTGCTGTATTTTTGATAAATTCTCTTCTGTTCATACACGAAAATCACTCGTTACCCAATAAGTTTTTATTGTACAGCGAATAGAGTCAAGTGGATTTTTTCTTTTTCGTAAAAACAATTAAGGTGTACATTCCAAACGATAGAAAGTAGCAGTTTGGAGATTTGCGTTCTCAGGGGAAATATAAATCGTTAATTCTCCATCTTTTTCTGCTCTAACAGAGTCATTTATGGAGATATAATCTATGGCATTACTGCTATATTGCAGTTGATAAGTTTTGCCTTTTACTGCTAGCCATTTGAGGGCAATTTCTCCAGATTGTTTCATTTCAATAGATATGCTTAAATTTGAGAGAGAGTTCAATGGATCTGTTCCTGCAAAGAATTCATCATAATTGCAAAGGCTGTCTCCATCAGAATCTTCTGTTAGCATTTCTATATCTAAAAAATTTTGGAAAAAATATTTTTCCCATTCATCAGGAATATCATTCTTATTCTCATCGATTATGGTGTATATTCCTTCAAACGAGATACTTTTTTGTCCCGGATTGAGTGTTTTGCTCTCAGATTTAGGGGTAATGTACCATGGAATGTCTCCATAAGTCACAGTGTATTCATGTCCAGTAGGTGCGTTGGTAGTCCACATAAAGCCTCCGCCAGTAATGTTGTTAAGCAATGAATCTGAAGAAGTAAGTGTCCAATTACCGGCTGATAGTTGGGTTCCGATTCTGAGCACACCGGTTTCCCGATTCTTTGCGGTGATCGAGACATCGTCAATATACCAGCCTGGCTTTTGATCAGACCATAGAGTTAAAAAGTTATAATACCATTGGATTCTGATAGTTTTTCCAGCCCATTTGCTTATATCTATGCTGATTTCTTCCCATTGACCGTAAGTTGAATCATCAGAGATTGAGAGCAAAGTTGTCCAAGTTGCTCCATTATCAGGACTAATGGAGACTTCTCCCGCATTAAGGATCACAAAATCATCTTGGGCAATCATATCATAAGCGGTTGTAAATTCAAGTAATGCTGTAGAGTTTTCTGGAATGTAAACGGCTGGACTAAAAAGTGCTGCGATGGAAACTTCACTTTGATTGCCATCCAAATTGATCCCATAACAATATTTTCCAGAGTTCGCTCTGGGGACAATATCTCTAATGTTCCGACTAGGAATGCCTCTTTCCCATATTGCAGGGATCCCCCATTGTAAAGCGGAATCATCTGACATTGAGAGCCAAAGAGAATTTGCGGTCTCAAAATCATCAAGCCAAGGTGTGGAGAGTGGGGTTGGAGTTCGATATTGATAGAGTTGGCCATCATTATCATCAGAGGAGGCGTTCTTTGCCATATCCCGAGATGTAATTCTGAAATAATACAGTTTATCTGGTAATAGATTAGTCACAGTAATGCTGTGATCATAAGTGTATAGCCCATTATAAACAGTTCTTCCTAGTGACGGGGTTTCTCCAAATTCAACTAAAGAATCTGATTCTTCATCCGTTTCCCAAGAGATGATAGCATCCATGTAGTCTGTCTCGATTTCAGTTTCATAAATCGTAGGAGGAACAGTATCAATAATGACATTGATGGATTCCGTGCGGCCTGTCGATTTATCAAGATATTCCGCGTAAAGAAAATCTCCATCCATTGCTCTCAAGTATTCTGCAGATTCAGGTTTTTCAGGTTCTTCCAAAACAATGGATGTACTGAATGTTCCGTGATAGACAGTTGGAAGCATTTCTATTGTGCGAGGTATGCTGTCTATATCCGTATAAACTGTAATTGCGACAGAATCTTCATTCATCAAATCCGAATCGGATAGTTCGATATTAACCATAGATGGAACCGTGTAGGCAGAATCTTGAAAAGCAAGATTTCCGTAACCATCTAATCCGGGGCAGAGAAATTGAAGAACTCTTCGGAAGATTTCTGTCCGATTGTTGGGACTTTCATCATTCATGGGGATCGCATCAATAGGAAAGCTGAAAAAGACCACTCTACCATCGGTTGAGCTGTTTCCTGTGCGAGGATACTGTACACCGGCAATGCCGTCATCTCCATAAAAGATAGGTTCTGCGTTATCTGTAACAATGATAGTATCGGACAAATCGGGACCTAAGTCGAAAAACTCAGAAAGACGGGGAAACTCAGTGTAATCTAAATATGTGCTTACAGAGTTGCCTATTTTATTCCCAGAAATGCCATTGATATGTGACACTTCAACATCCTCAGAAAAAGATTCTACATGGAGAACTTGTTTTTGAAAATTACTGTTTCCATGACTAAGGATTTCCATCGAGGAGAGGAAAAAAGCACCTCCACCTTTAACATAATCAGTAATGGCGTTCAAACTTTCTGTGGGGATAATATAGGTGGTTACTAAATCCAAATATGCCATGTCATGAACTCTCCATAAGACAACATCATAAGCAATAAGATCTTCCAGAACCGGGAATTTCCCTAATTCACTCACACTCCAGAGTTCATAGCCATATCCTAGTTTATCCAGGCAGTCTGTAAATCCGCTAAGTGGAGGCGGGGTTACATCAAAACCTAAACCAAAGCCGATATCATACGGGGAACCTGTTGATTTGATTCCATCAACAAGTAAAATAGTAGCTGATTTTTCGACATCGAATTCAAAATAGATTCCGTTGTTATCAGCTACGGTGACGTTGCCTGCCTGATCTATAACTTCTATCCAATAGAAATAAGTACCTTCTTTGAGTCCGGAGATATTAAATTCATGTTCTGTATCATAAATTTGAGTCGTTATCGTTTTATTTATTTCCCCAGGAAGTCCATAATGGAGTTTTGCCAGTGTTAAAGTATCGGTCTGAATAATAAATGTTGTTTTCCCAAAGGCAAAATTTGAAGTATTGTTTAAAATGGCCGGTGGAATCAGGTCGATTTTTGCAGTTGTTTTTATTGTTTTCTGGGGGTAATCGTCCTCATATTCTACCGAGATATTATCTCCATTGGTGACAAGAAGCGATTCCTGATTTAAGTCAAATGTGGAGCTGAAACCAAAATTTCCTTTTGGTTCTAGAGTAATTTTACATCCAATAGAATCTGAGTCTGAAATGAGATGTACCTCTACAGGATTTTTTTGATCCAGATCCGGATCAAAAAGTGTGATTTGAACAACATCCGGTGAGGTATAAAAATTTCGGTCTAAGAAAAGAAGTCCTTCGTTTGGCAATGGAATAGTTTCATCACCTTTCAAACACAAGAGATTTTCTTCGCTCTGAACAGCAATATCCCCAGAAATAACTAGGGCAAAATCTTGATCGGTCTCAACAGTGTCTTTTCGAGAATCAGAAGCGATGCGATACGCGGAGACTTTGATAATATATAATCCGGGGGAAGGGGATTCCATATAGAAGCCTTCGACATTATTGATGCGGTCAGGGGATGAACCGGAAACAGATGTCCCTTTGATAAATTGATTGCCATAGTAAATGTTCCCATCCGGAGCGATAACTGTTAAATCCAAGTCATTTACCAGTGATGGAATAACAGAAGGAAGCCCCGGTACATCTGTGTAAGTCATGGTAATTTTAAGAGGGCTTTCACCGCTTTTCACTAAAACTTGGCGTTCCCATTCTTCTCCTTGACGCAAGAGAACGGATTGATTTTCACATATCCGATAATCCCCATCTATAATCTCTGGTAGCCAAACTCGTCCCCATCCTTCATCGTAATTCGGTGCATAGTCTGTTCCATAATCATTATCCATGTCTTGAGCACAACTGATCAACAGGGCTTTAAGCAGTGCCGGGGAAGGTATTTGCTGAGGACACTTTTCTTTGAAGTACTGTATTATGACAGCTGCTGCGCCGGTGATAATAGGACTGGCCATACTGGTTCCTCCCATATAGGTATAATTCTCGTCAATTCCCAGCCATTCATTCCCTTCACCTGCGTATGCTGATTTAGTGGATGAAATCCAAGTACCAGGACCGACAATGTCCGGCTTATAACGTCCATCCTCTGTCGGACCTCTGCTTGAGAAATCAGCCATTGCATCAATACCGTCTTCATAAATAAACATTACTTGTCGGTCACTTTGGCTGGCTCCAACAGTGATGACATTTTTCGCGACTCCTGGAGTGATAAGCGTTTGGGAGCCGGGACCGCTATTCCCTGCTGCAAATATAAAAGCCATTTCCTGATCACCGAAAGTTAGATTATCTGAGTCTCTTACTAGAGCGTCGTATTCTGCGGCATAACTGTCATAACGACTGCTTTCTTCTGCACCCCAGCTGTTGTTTACAACGCTTACACCTTCACGATAAGCATCTCTGGCAAGACGTTGAAAGTCTTCTGTGAGAAAAACTGTACCAGTGCTGTCAATAACACGCTGTGCTACGAGTTGAGCTCCCGGAGCAACTCCTAATCCATAGAGATATCCGTCTTCATTGAGTGTTCCGAAGCCTCGTAGTCCGTTTGCAATGATGGATCCGCTCACATGAGTGCCGTGCCCGTATTCATCCATTGCGGAATCAACATTTCCGTAATAGTGCATAGCTTTTACATGTCCTGCGAGGTCTGGATGAAGAGTTGAGAAATCCCCAGTATCTAGACCGGTATCTGCTACACCGGTGATCACACCGCTGCCGTCATAACCTAGAAGTTGAGAATATGTATAATGATTTTCATAATTATCACCGCCTACGATTTTCGCGGCAACTTCTCCTGTGGGTTTGAATTGAGCGACAGGTTCGATCCAGAGAACATAAGGATCTTGTGTGAGTTTTTCTAGAACTGCACCTGTAGCACTTCCAGTGCAGAATATACCATTTTTAGAATGGTGTATTTGATTTATCTTTGTGTGAATGAGAAATGAAATTTTTTCAATATGTTCGTCAGGAGTATCTTGAGTAAGTATAACTCTAATCTTTTTTACAGTCCCAGAGCGATTCCAGCCTGGAATATCCGTCATGTCTTTAATGATTTTATATTCAGGTTGATATAAAAAAGATAGAAATGAAATACTACCTTCATTTTCAGACGCAGCTTCAACTGTGTTACTCGCGGGATGTATTCTACAGAGCCAGGCATTGTCAGGAATGTAGTGTAAGAGTTGGATTCCTCTTTTTTGAAGTTGTGCTTTTTCTGCATCAGAAAGGCTATGATCAAAAGCCAGAATTTGAACTTGAGATTCAAGGAGTGGAGCTTGATTGTCTTCAGAAGCAAGCTGTGCAACTTGTGTCGAGATGGTTGTGTTTCTTAAAAAAATGTCAGCTTCGCTCGTAAAACTTAGACACAGAAGTACAATAAAGCCGTACCAGCATTTAGCTCCATTCACCAGCTGGCATTGTTTTTTTAGAAAGTGTAATATGTTGTATAAAAATGATTTTAAGAAGTACCACTTCATCACAAAGAATATAGCTCAGAATGGACATAAATGCAAATAAGGTGTTAAATTTTCTGGAAGAAAAAATGAATAATTGAATATTGTTTATTACATAATATGCTGATAACAAGTTTGTTATATTTGAATAAAAAGGTTTCCACTGTATGATGATGCTTAGTTGATTCTGATAGGATAAAGTGCTTTAATGAGGTCGTGCTGAATGAGCATCAAGTATTTTTAAATTTAAGATAAGTGATTAAAGCCAACAAATTTGATATGGATACATTTTATAAGCCTAATGTGTTTTTATTTTTGCCGGAAGGTGCGTGTTCGCAATTGTCATTACATTTTGATAATGTACGGATTATCCCTAATAGCGGAGTTTCCTCAGCTGGAACTGTTGGCGAAATTACTCATGCTCTTGATATTATCAAAGATGATATCAAGTTCAATGAAAATTGGACAATTCTTATTTTTTCAAAGGATGGGGGTGTGAATTTTCCACCCACAATGCCCTATAATCGAGCATTGCTGCCCATACCTGTTTTCCGTTGGTCATTAGGGCAGAGATTGGATCAAACATGGTTAGATTTAGAACTTCCTGAAATTTATCGTTTATTACGACATTCTAAACAGAAACCTGGAATTGTCGTATGCTATGCGGATAATCTCATTAAGATCCATTCTCTTCCATCATGTATCCCGGAAGGGGATGTAGTTAGCTTTGGAGTTTGGGAACGCCCGGAAGATTTATCAGGAAAGGGTGCATTATTGTGTCATCGAGATAGACCGTCTGAAGTTTCCTGTTATTTATCAGCACCATCAGCTAACTTGTTGAGGTCTATGGGAATTGAATACGCATTTTTGGGGGATGCCGGCATACAGCTATTAAGTCATAAGGCGGTTCAGTTGCTGTGTGAATATAGTGAACAATCACCAAAAGCACGGTTTGATTCAGATTTCTTAGAAGCTCTTGGGAATAATCCTGTTAAGCAAAATAAGATGTTGAACAGTAAGCTTTCTTCATCGGTGTGTATTTTAGAGAATGCTGAACTTTATTCTCTCAAAAACGGCAGGGATGTCATACAAAGTGTTTCGACTCTGATGAATCTAGAATTAGATGAAACTAAACTGGGAATGATGGGAGCCAAACGACATCCAGATCAATATCTTCAAAATTCCCGTTTTTCATTTCCATTGCGTTTAGAGGAGAATCATACGTTATGGGTGGAAAATAGTGTGATTCCCAAGATGTGGAAGTTATCACACGAACATGTTTTTACAGGGATTCCAGAGAATGAATGGAATTTAAAATTAGAGGAACAAGTATGCTTAGATTTTTCTCCTGTAGGTGAGGATCAATGGTGTATAAAATTTTATCGGATAGATGATGATTTAAGGCAAACTTCAGGAGAATCTTCATGGATGGGTGGAGTTGAAAAATGGTTGGAACTTAGGCATATTTCTCTAGATCAATGTCCTGATTTTATTGATCTAAAATTGTTTCCTGTCATGTCCGTAGAAGAGATTTCTCCCAGTTTCATAGAATGGTTGGTGAGCAGAGAACCGGATAACGATTCAGAGTGTGTAACATTATGGTCTAAGTGTAAAAAGTTTTCTTTGAATGAATGTCTTCAGCAGATGAACCATGCGCGTTCAGATTCTCAAAGAAATCAACTGAGAAATGAATGTTTGGGTGCAATGTTAAAGAATAGTCGTTGGAGTGTTTTTTATAAAGCAGATTTAGAATCCACAGCCGAGTTGTATGCCAGCACATCTTTATCCTTACCGATTAAATTTGTCGATGTTATGGATGGTTATGAGCCGCTTCAGGTTGTTCATGACCGTATGTTTCGTTCTGCGGTAATGCGTTATCGCAAAGAGGCAGATTGGGAGAATTTGGAATCAGAAGCATTCAAAACACTCAGCAAGATGTTAGTGCAAGATGCTCAAATTGAACGTGTAGATCCTAAACAAAGCATTATTGAAGATCAAGTTGTATGGGGGCGTTGTCCTGTTCGCTTTGACTTGGCTGGTGGTTGGTCTGATACTCCTCCATATTGTTTAGAGAGAGGGGGACGTGTTGTTAATCTGGCTGTAGATTTGAATGGACAGCCTCCTATCCAGGTATTTGCAAAGTTGTGTGATCGTCCGGAATTAGTTGTTCGCAGTATAGATCAAGGAGTTGAAAAAAGAATTACAACTTATGAGGAATTAAGCACTTATGCTCAGCCTGGTGATAGTTTTGCTCTTGCTAAAGCAGCGTTAGCCCAAGCAGGGTTCCTGCCGGCTTTTTCTAAAGTAACTTATCCATCTTTACAAAAACAGTTAGAATTTTTTGGCGGCGGTGTGGAACTTTCTTTGCTTTCCGCTGTGCCAAAAGGTTCAGGTTTAGGAACCAGCAGTATTTTGGCGGCGACAGTATTGGCCACATTAGGTGAGGCTTGTGGATTAAATTGGGATAAGAATGTACTTTTTACACGTACCCTTGCATTGGAGCAGATGCTGACAACCGGTGGTGGATGGCAGGATCAAGCTGGCGGAATATTCAGAGGAGTAAAAATGATTGAAACTGGTAGCGGATTAAAGCAAACGCCGACATTAAGATGGTTGCCAGATCACTTATTTGAAGAAGATTATGCCAATAAGCTCATCTTGCTTTATTACACGGGAATTACCCGAATGGCGAAAAACATTTTACATGAGATTGTTAGAGGTATCTTTTTGAATTCTCCACAACATTTGAAGATTATTGAAGACATTGCAGATAATGCACAAGTGGCATTTAATGCTATTCAGATGGCTGATTATAGTGCATTAGTTGCAAGTATTAAAGAAAGCTGGAGATTGAATCAATTTTTAGATAAAGGAACGAATCCTGTTGGAGTTCAAGAGATATTGAAAAAAATTGAAGATTATCTGGAGGCTGCGAAACTTTTAGGCGCTGGGGGAGGAGGGTATCTTTTATTATTTGCCAAAGATAGAGATGCAGCAGCACATATCAGAAAGATTTTGACTGAAAATCCTCCTAATAAACGAGCTCGTTTTGTTCAGTTTTCTTTGTCTCAATATGGATTACAATTGACACGCAGTTAATTCAAGGTGTTTTTCAGTTGAGTTATTCATTTCTACTTTGCCTTATATTCAAAGGGATACATAGTTTTTAGGACTTTTTTGAGTAATGAGTCAAAATTGCTTGTCAAATTTGATTATTGTGTTAAATTGTGTGCGTTGTGAATTTGACAACGTGCAACACTAATACAACTAGATGGTTCTGGCGATAATTCCGCCGAGGCCATTGTTGTGTTTATGTGATTTGCATAGAGATTGAGTGTCGGCGGTTTAAACTATGAAGAGTTTACTCCGTCTTTTTTATTACATAAACCGCATCCTCGAAAATAGTTGTGAGATGCGGTTTGCTTTTGGACGTAATTATGAATATGTATTATGGAATCTATGGCGGACGTTATGTTCCGATAAGGCTCTTGTCAACATTACATGAATTAGAAAAAGAATATAAGGCAGCGCTCAAAGATATTGATTTTGAAACGGAATTAATGGATTTACTCAAATATTATGTTGGGCGAGAGTCTCCACTTTATTACGCAAAGCGTTTAAGCGAGTATTGTAATGGGGCGCGTATTTACCTCAAAAGAGAGGACTTAAATCATACTGGGGCTCATAAGATAAATAATTGCATTGGACAGGCTCTATTGGCGAAACGCATGGGTAAGAAAAGGTTGATAGCAGAAACGGGGGCAGGTATGCATGGTGTTGCTACAGCTACGGTTGCCGCGTTATTTGGATTTGAGTGTGAAATCTTTATGGGGGCATTGGATGTGGAGCGTCAGGCTCCAAATGTTGAGAAAATGGAAATGTTAGGTGCGAAGGTTAGGTCTATTCATGAAGGAACTCAAACTCTCAAAGATGCGATGAATGTCGCAATAGAAGAATGGTTGGACTGTTCTGATGATACCTATTACGTTATAGGGACAGTTGCTGGCCCTCATCCTTATCCAACCATAGTAAAACACTTTCAATCTATCATTGGCAAGGAAGCTAGACGTCAATGTTTGGAGCAAATCAGAAAGCTTCCGAAAGAAGTGATAGCATGCATTGGTGGCGGAAGTAATGCGTTGGGAATATTTTCAGGTTTTTCGGAAGATGAGTCTGTAAAACTCATAGGAGTAGAGGCTGGAGGAAAAGGCATTTTATCTGGTCAGCATTCAGCCAGTATCAGTGGCGGTAAAGTTGGTGTGTTGCATGGTTCTAAAACGTATGTTCTGCAAGATGAAAACGGAAAGGTTATGAACAGCTATTCTATATCTGCGGGTTTAGATTATCCAGGTGTTGGTCCGGAGCATAGTTATATGGCGGATACTGGAGCAGCACAATATACAGCAATCAATGATGATGAAGCAGTTGATGCATTTGATAAATTGTGTCGGTTAGAAGGGATAATTCCTGCTTTGGAATCTTCTCATGCTGTTGCCTATGCAATGAAGGCGGCTACACAGTATTCTAAAGACGATATTATTTTAGTCAATCTATCTGGAAGAGGAGACAAAGATATACAAACTATTCGCTGTTATCGTTCCGAACACCATTGATTTACGGATATATTAGAATAACATATATCATGCTAGTTTGATAAATATCAAAAAAGAGTTATATACTATATGGAACCTGTTTTATTTTTTAGTACGAATGGGAATTCCCAGAAAGTTCAATTAAAACAAGCTTTGTTGCAGGGACAAGCACCGGATCGGGGACTCTATTTCCCAGATCGCATCCCTACTGTAAATCGGGAGGAATTATTGAGTTTTAGGAAGAAAACTTATGCAGAAATTGCCTTTAGTGTTTTATCGCCATATATGGCAGATGTATTAAAACCAGAGGTGTTAAGAGAGATTTGTGAGGAATCGTATAACTTTGATATTCCGCTTGAAGATGTGAAAGGATGTGAAAATGTTAAAATCCTTCGTTTGGATCGGGGACCAACAGCATCTTTTAAGGATTTTGCCGCGAGATTGATGGCTCGATTGATGGGACGTTTTGTTCAAGAGGAAGGACGAGAATTAACTATTTTAACAGCGACTAGTGGAGATACAGGTGCGGCTGTGGCTAGTGCATTTTATGGTGTTGCAAATATCAGAGTGTTGGTGTTGTTCCCAGAAAAGGAAGTGAGTGAGCGTCAGCGTAAGCAAATGACTAGTTTAGGAGGAAATATTACAACTCTTGCTGTCCAGGGAAAATTTGATGATTGCCAAGCCATGGTCAAGAGAGCTTTTGCTGATTTTGATTTGAATAAGCAATTAAATTTATCTTCTGCCAATTCAATTAATATAGGGCGTCTTTTACCTCAGAGTGTGTATTATTTTTATGCATATTCCCGTTTGAATGGGAAAAGTTTGCAACCTATTCTCTTTTCAGTTCCTTCCGGGAATTTTGGTAATATGATGGGAGGTATGATAGCATGGAAAATGGGGTTGCCAATAAAAAGGATGATAATATCAGTTAATGAGAATGATGAATTTCCAATTTACCTATCAACGGGGAAATACCATAAGATAGAACCCTCGAAAAATTGTATTTCCAATGCGATGAATGTTGGACATCCAAGCAATCTAGCTCGTTTGATCAAGTTCTACCATGGTCAAATGGATGAAATGGGCAGGATAAATAAAGAACCGGATTTTACAAGGATTACTCAAAACATCTCTTCATTTTCTGTGAGTGATGAAGGAACACGTCAATCTATAAAAGATGCCTGGAATCAACATCAGCTTCTATTGGAACCGCATGGTGCAGTTGGTTGGAATGGCTACTGGCGTTGGATAAAAGAATATTCAGAGGACGCACAATTACCAGCGGTGCTGTTGGAAACAGCTCATCCCGCCAAATTTCCTAAAGAAATAAAAAATCTATTGGGATTTGAACCGATAACTCCGCCATCACTGGCCAAGATAGATCATTTGTCTGAATCATTTGAACGAATAGATACAGACTTTGCTGCATTTAAAGATTATTTAATGAGGTTTTAAGGTGAAGTATATTGTTATTTTAGGGGACGGTATGTCAGATCATCCTATTGATCAACTAGGAGGATTGACCCCATTAGAATTTGCTGATACTCTCAATATGGATCGTTTAGCCTTGTATGGGTGTTGTGGAATGTTGGAAACAGTGCCGCAAGGAGTACTGCCGGGAAGTGAAGCTGCTAATTTAAGTGTCATGGGGTATGATCCCTCAGAAGTGTTACAAGGGCGTGGGGTGTTGGAAGCTGCCAGTATGGGGTTGAATATTCGAGAAGGGGAGCTTGTTATGCGCTGCAATCTGGTATGTATTGATAAAGACGGTAAACTGAAAAATCATTCGGCAGGGCATATTTCTTCAGAAGAAGCTGCCGTAATCATCAATGACTTTCAAAAAGAATTTGGAAATGACAGATTATCATTTCATCCCGGGGTAAGTTATCGTCACGTTTTCATTGGTAAAGGCTTGAATTCAAGGATCGAATGTATACCACCTCATGACCATCTGGGAGAATTGGCATCCCATCTGTTAATAAAACCATTAGAATCGGATGCCAAGGAAACAGCAGACCTATTGAATGAACTGACATTTAAAAGTCAAAGTTGGCTTCCGCAACATCCAATCAATTTAAAACGAGTTGCAGAGGGTAAAGACTGTGCCAATTCAATTTGGTTATGGTCAGGCGGATATAAACCCAAGATGTGGACATATAAAGAGCGTTTTGGGCTTCATGGTGCCGTTATTTCCGCAGTTGATTTGATTCGTGGAATTGGGGTGTATGCGGGATTAGATGTTATCAATGTAAAGGGTGCAACAGGTTTGTATGATACCAATTATGAAGGGAAAGCAGAGGCATGTTTAGACTCATTAAAAGACCATGACTTTGTTTATTTGCATATTGAGGCACCAGATGAAGCTGGACATGAAGGAGATGTAAAACTCAAAATCAAAACAATTGAAGATCTGGATAAGAGAGTGATCTCAATTATATTAAAAGAGATAGAAAGATTTAAAATGGATGCAGTGATCGGACTGTTACCAGATCATCCTACACCAGTTGCCACACGAGCGCATGCCAGAGAAGATGTTCCATTTGTGATATATGGCCCCAATATTAAGGCAGATTCTGTTCAAAAATATGGTGAAACAGCATGCAAAAATGGAGGTTATGGCAAATTGAGAGGAGATGAATTCATTAAATTATTATTGAATAAGAAATGAGTTTTAATCAATGTAATATGCAGAATTTCAGATATTAAGAATATTGATTCTTAAAAATTCAGTCTTTTCTCTTGATTCAAAGGACTAGATTTTATAACATAACGAGCGACGTTCTGTTTATTGAAACTAACAGCTAAGATTATGAATAATAACAGTAATAAGTTGCCAGATTTTCTGGCGAGTGCACAGCCGACCTCGAAATCGAGTCGTGCTCCGTGGAATAAAACTATTGCTCCTGGTTATGCAGGGGTGATGTTGTGGTTTACGTTTTGGTTTGGATTAACCGCGTGTTGCAATGGGGGGGCTGCTGGAGTCTTTTCCCATGGTTTTATGTTGCCAATTTTGGCATTAGCATTGGCATCTTTGGTGTGTTTTGTTTTCTACTATGCTGTTCTCGGTGTAATGGGAATGCGCACAGGTTTGCCTCTTTACATTGTAGGTACATCTACCTTTGGTGCAAAGGGTGGGTTCTTTCTGCCGGGCCTGTTGATGGGACTGCTCCAATTTGGTTGGTTGGCAGTGAACGTTTATTGGTCCAGCAAAGCGATCATGGCATTTTTCGATGCTCCCTCTGCTGTTATCGAAAAGGGTGTTATGATTGGATGGGGTGTTGTTGCCGCGTTACTTGGTTTAGGTGGTATCAATAAGATGGCGAAGGTTGTGGCTAAATTCCATTACATTCCTATTATTTCACTGATCATTTTGGCATGTGCCTCACTGGGACATATTACGAAGTTTGATCCTCAGGCAATGGTTGAATTGCATAAGCAGTTAAATCCTGGTGTGGGATCAGCTGTTGCTGCTAGTGCAATTATTTTTGGTATTATGACCTATGTCATTGGTTTCTTCGCGACCGCCGGTGCTGCTGGTGTTGATTTTGGTACAGCGGCTCGTGATAAACGTGATGTCTTTATGGGCGGTATTGTTGGCATTTGGGCATCTATGGTGTTTGCTGGTGGTTTGGCCGCTCTTATCGTGGCAGGTGCTTACGGCAATCCTGAAGTCGTAGCGAAATTAAAAGAGCTTTCTGTGTCTGATCCGAATTCTATTGGAGGACTTTGTAATATGTCCTTTGATTTGATCAAGATCCTCTTAGGTGTCGGTTTTGGAAAATGGATTTGTTTGCTCCTTGCCATAGCGGCGTTCCCGTCTGCTTGCTTCAGCTCACTTATTGCTGCAAACAGTATTAAAACGGTTCTTCCTAAGGTTCCTCCATTTATCTCTGTTGGTATTGGTGCGTTCATCGCTATCGTTTTGGCGCTGTTCGGCTACGCGGCCAACCTGGGGGCGGTGTTTGGTGTGATCGGTGCTTCCTTTGGTCCGGTGTGTGGTGCTATGGCTGTTGATTATTTGATGGCCGGCAATCGCTGGGCTGGTCCTCGTGCAGGATTCAATGCTCCGGGCTGGATGGCTTGGGGGTTAGGTTTCATCGTTGGCATTCTGCCGAACTTTGGCTGTGACTTGCCAATAGCACCGTTCTGGGCAATGGTTGTTGGCGGTGTAGTTTATTATCTTGGTGCTAAGTTTGGACTTGAAAGCAAAGTGCTTCCTTATGCCGCAGCAGATAATCAAGCTAAGGATGAATAATCAATACTAAAAGATTATCATTTAATTATGTCAAAGGGGGCAGGGTTCTGCCCTCTTTTTATGAATATCATTGAGTAATGGCATCTTACAAAATCTCAACTTTGCTTTATTGTTTTGATTCGGTGGGACGAATACTTCTTTTGCATCGTAACAAAGAGCCCAATATGGGGTTATGGAGTCCGTGTGGAGGAAAACTAAAAGTTGATGATGGTGAAAGTCCTTATGATTGTGCATTACGTGAGCTACGAGAAGAAACAGGGATTATTGCGGAAAAGAAAGATTTGCATTTGACCGGAATCGTTAGTGAATGTGGATATGAAAACAAAAATCATTGGCTGATGTTTCTCTTTGAGTTGAAGAAATATGTACAGAAACTTCCTTCAGATTGTTCAGAGGGGAAATTCGCATTTTTTAGACCTTCTGAATTAGATGGGATTCCATTACCAGAAACAGATAAAGAATATATCTGGCCACTTTTTTGGAAATACAGAAACGGATTTTTTTCAGCAAACTGTTTGATCAGGAATGATCAAGTATTCTCTTGGACAGTGGAAGAGTGTTGGGAAAATCATATATAGAGATTGCTCAAAATAAAAATTTGTTTTCGCAACAAGCTTGCAGATTTGGTGTTATTTTTGTTAGAGTATAGCCGGCTGGCGGTATAGGTTGGTACATGTACAGAAAACTTTTAATATATATATTTTGTGTGGTACTCACGGGTACATTCCTTATGTTTGGACAAGATTCTCAACAAGCTGATGTCCAACAGAATATGAGACGTCCTGGGGATAGAGTGGGTATGAACAGATCCGAAAGACCTGATAGAGGGCAAACTGACGGACGCCCAGATGCCGAACGGGGTATGCGTGGTATGAGAGGTGATCGTGGCAATAGACCTTCACGTGGAGACAATATGGGGGGGCCGCCTATGCCAGGGCAACAACCACCACGGCAGGAATATGTTCAACAGTCAGAACCGACAGAATTAGAGGCTGTTGAGGAGGAAGATGATACCAAAAGTCCACTTTATGGTACACCTTATCAAGTGATCGTGAAACGTAATTTATTTGCACTGAAAGCCGGAGCAGGTTTGGGAACAGCTGTTACTAATATTGTTCCTGTGTCATTAAGTACAAATAATTTAAAATTCATGGGAATCACAACCATAGGTGGAGTGATCAAATCCCATTTTATGATCAATAAACCGGGACAGCAGCCTCCACAACAATATATTTCTTTAACAGAAGGCCAAGCTTCAGAAGGACTTGAGTGTTTAAAAATAAATCCGGATCCAGTCAATCCTACAGCTGAAGTTCGTGCTGATGGGAAACAAATTGAAGTCTCATTTGAAACACACGGTATTAAAGCTGGTGCACCAGCAACTCCGGCCCCTAATAATCGTCCTAATGCACAACAACAGCAGCAAGGTGGTAGAGGACCAGGTCAACAACCGGGTAGAATGCCGGGGCAACAAGGACAAACTCAACAACAGGCTCAAGGTGGGTTTAATCTGCCAGCTGTAAATGCTGCAAATACCGTGGTTCAAGCAGCTCCTCCACCTCGTCCTGGACAATATACAGGTTGGGCACCCCCAGGAGGAGGCGGCTCTGTTTCAAGAACAGTTGGACAAACAAGTGGAGGCTCAGCATCTTCATCTGGTAATAATAATTATCGCAGGAATATGCCTATGACTCAAGAAGCTAACAGCTATCGGAATAGAGGTGGAAATTCCTCAGGTGGATTTTCTGGTGGTGGCAATATGCCTCCAATGCCGCCTGGAATGTAATTGAATGAAGAACTCCAGGCATTCAGAAAAAAAATTTGATGATGTTCGTGCTGCCATTGATATTGGCAGTAATTCTGTAAAGTTATTGATTGCTCATGTCGATGGCAAAAATGTTGTTCCCATTGTGGAAAAAAGTGAGCAAACAAGATTAAATAGGGGACTAGAGAAAACTGGTGAATTTGATATTGCTTCTGTTCAAGGAACTTTAAAAGTTCTTAGAAAATATATTCAAATTTGCATAGATCATGAGACTGTACCACCTGTAATTTTCGCGACAAGCGCGGCCAGACGTGCTGGAAAAAAAAGTTTAAGAGAGTTGCTTTTGCCTATATGGAAAGAGTATGGCTTGTCGGTTCAAGTTATTTCTCCGCTTCAGGAAGCACGATGGGCTTTTAGAGGTGTTTGCTCATGTACATCTTTTCAAGATACACCAGTTCTGATTACTGATGTCGGTGGTGGAAGTGCTCAATTTACAATAGGAAAGCGCAGCAAATTTATTTGGAGCAAAAGTTGTTCTTTGGGGGCTGTCCATTTATTAGAACAAGTTTTTTTGTCTGACCCTCCCACAACTATTGAAAAAAGTGAAGTATTGGCAAAAGTTCGAAAAACTGTTTCAGAACTTCGTTCTGAAATAGAGGCAGATGATGGCATTCGGAAATCTATTCCTGATTTCTCTATTGATCATATCCATTGGATCGGGACAGGTGGCGCAGCAACCATTTTAGCCAGTATGCACTTAAAACTCTCTCGGTTCAACAGAAATAAACTAGAAGGAACGGTTTTGAGTGCAGGGGAGTTGCAAGACTGGGTGGATAAAATTTGGTCATTATCGTTGGAGGAAAGAAAATTACTTCCCGGTTTGCCTTCAAGTCGTGCGGATATAACGCTTATGGGTACCGCTGTCTATCTGGCAATTATGCAAGTGTTTGCTTTCAACGAGTTATGTATTAGTACTCGAGGTGGCAGTTTTGGTGCGCTGTTGGAGAAACCAATAAACAAAGACAAGGGTTTCTAAGTTTATTGTTTCTCTTCTTCTTTCTCAGGATTGTCGCCCTTTAAGCTATTGGAACTTTCCTCAAAAGTTGTTTCTGACTTTTCTTCTTTTATATCAGAACCTTCTGAAGCTTTTCTCCATGTACGTTTTGATTTATCACGCCATGCATAATCATCCCATCCTGTAGTATGATCTTGATAGAAAATTGTGATCTTATGCCAATCATCGATGAATCTATCACTATTTTTTGGGGCATCTCCACAAAAGTATAACTTGGACAGATTTCTGCAGCTGGAGAATGCAGAACTGTAGATATGCTCAATTCCAGCACCCATTTCTACACTTTGCAATGAAGAGCAACGAGAAAATGCTCCAGGAGGAATTGCGGTGATACTTCCTGGGATAATAGCCTGCTGCAAGTTTGTACACATATAAAAAGCATAAGGCTCAATTTTATGTACACTATCAGGAATAACAATATTTGTCAGTGTTTGACAACGGCTAAAGGCAAAGGTACCAATATTAGTTACCGTCATTGGAATAGTATAATCTGATATAATTTCTTCATTTTCAATATCATAAAATGTATCTCTCTTTGAACGGGGGAAACGAATGATTTTAGTTTGATCATGATCAAGCAAAACTCCGTCACGACTTGAATAAACAGGATTATTGGGATTTACATTGAAATATTCCAATGATGCACAGGTTTCAAATGTTTCTTCCAAAGTTAGGAGATTTTCATGAATTGTCATGTTTTTCAGATTTGTACATCCTTCGAACGCAACTTTACCAATATTAGTTAGACTGTTTCCCGTATGGACAGATTGGAGATTAGCACAGTTTTTAAATACACCCTCTTTAATACTAAGAATGCTGTTGGGGACATCAACTGATATTAAGTTAGAGCATCCATCAAAAGCATAATCACCTAAGTTTAATATATTTTCACCCAAAATGATATTTGTCATGTTATTACAATGCCGAAATGCCCCATATCCAATGTTAGTGACACTTTGTGGGATAACAATGTTAGTGATAGAACTGCAGTACATGAACGCAGAGTTTTCAATGGATGTAACTGTGCTAGGAATAGCGATGCCTTCCAGTTTGTCAGCGCAGAAGAAAGCGTGTTCTTCTATTTTTGTTACAGGATATCCTTCAAGAATTGTTGGGATAACTAATCCCTTACTGACATGTCGCACACGTGAATTCTTCATTTTCTTTCCGCGACCACTAGGATATTTATACATATATCCAACAATACTGACTTCTTTCCCATTTTTCACAGAGTATATAATACCCTGTTGATCAGAAAGAAGCTCGGCATCTTTCAATATCAGATTTTCATCTTTAATTTCAAATGCGTCATTTGCAGTATATCCTTCAAGAGCAATGAGAGAATCATTCTCATCATATTCCCAGAGAGAAATATTAACTTTTTCACCTTCACCGATAACTTTAGCATTAACAACTGCCTTGCAATTTTTTGGTGCACAAATTATTTTCAAATTATCGCAAGAAAGGAATATGTTATGTCCAAGTGCATTAAGAGACTCCGGAAATTCGATATATGGGATAAGAGTGCTTTCAAAAGCATTATTTCCAATGTATGTTACACCTTCTGGAATTGAAATTAGTTGTAGTTTCTGACAGAACAAAAAAGAATTTGCATCTAATATTTCCGTTCCACTTGGAATATTATAAACACCTTTTTTAGAAGCTGGACATTGTATGAGAGTTTTTAGATCTTTACTGAAAAGCACACCATCTACACTTGTATATGATGGATTTTCAGGATCAACTTCAATACTGTTTAAATTTGCACAGGCAGCAAATGCGGCATTCCCAATGTTGGTAATGCCAGGGGGAATTAATACACTTTTTAAGGTAGGTTGATTTATAAAGGCACGCTCGGCAATGGATGTGACCTTATACCCATCAAGAGTTGCTGGTAGGGATAGTATTTTTCTTGACCCCTTATAGCCTAAAAGAATGGCAGTTTCATTGTTAGAAATTGTATAAACAAAATTCTTTTTTAAAAGAGGAGTACCCGGAACTATTTGTGCAAATAGTGTCTGCTGCAATAATGCAAAAGAAACAAGTAACAATATGAAAACATAATTTGTCAGTTTCTTTTTTAGAGAATTCATTAATGTTGTCATCATGATTAATATCAAAATATTATTGGTTTAAATTTACTTTTCAATTTTTCCTTTATGTGGATGAGTTGAGAGGGAAGAACGACTGCGTTTACGTTTCATCTCATTGATCATTTTTTTGCGTATGCGATTACTATATTGTTCCAATCCAGATGTGTGCCCTGCTATTTGGAGTTTCATTTCAAATGCAGCAACTTCAACTAATCGTCCGGTATCCCGTCCAGCGCTTACGGGTAAGGTTAAATGGGGGAGTTTTACTCCCATGATCTCAATTGTTTTAGTCTCATTTCCCAGACGATCAATTTCTTCAGTATCTTCAAGAGGGCAAAGTGTAACAACCATATCGATTCTTTTGCGATTGCGAATGCTTTTTATTCCAAACATCTCAGCAATATTGATGATACCAATTCCGCGAACTTCCATAAAGTCTTGAAGTTCTTTTGTTGATGAACCGATAAGTTCACGTCCGTCGGCAACCATTAATTCAGTTACATCATCAGAAACAAGACTGTGACCACGTTCAATGAGAGAAAGAACACATTCACTTTTACCGATGCCGCTTTTTCCTTTAATTAGGACTCCGACTCCTAAAATGTCAACCATGCATCCTATTTCTAATTGATGCGGGGCAAAGAGTTCATCCAATGTATGAGTTGCCTGGTTGATAAATCTCATAGTTATTAGATCTGAGCGAAAAACAGGAATATTTGCCTTTTCTGCAGCTATAAGGAAATTTACTTCAGGGCGCAATCTCCTGCAGAAAACAACACATGGAATTGAATATTGAGGATCAAAAAAACGTGTATAACATTCCTTGCGTTCTTTTGCGGTGAGTGATTTAAGATAGCTTGTTTCGGCCATTCCAAATACCTGAACCCTGCGGTGTGCAAAATGCTGCATATATCCCATTAGTGCAAAACCGGGACGATTCAGTGTTGGTTCATATATGGGGCGTTTTAGCCCTTTATTTCCACACACTAATTTCAATGATGAAAGTTCATTTGCGTGTTCGGCAAATACTCCAACAGGAACAGAATGTGGCTTTTTCATATTTTATCTTTTAGTATCTATTATAAATTAAATTCAGGTCCAAGGTAGATTTCTCTTGCTTTGGGATCATTGGCTAAAAGTTCTGCGTTTCCTTCAAGAAGTGTTTGCCCTTTATGGATAATATAAGCTCTATCAACCAAATTGAGAGTAGCGCGAACGTTGTGATCAGTGATGAGAATGGCCATCCCCTTATCTCTTAAACGGCGTAATATTTTTTGTACATCATAAACAGCAATCGGATCGATACCACTAAATGGTTCATCAAGTAGTAAAATGTGAGGATCAGTAACAAGGGCACGAGTAATTTCCAGACGACGTTTTTCTCCTCCGCTCAGTGTATACGCAAAACTTTTCGCCAAACGAGAAAGATCCAACTCATCAAGAAGGAGTTGAAGCCGAATATGTTGTTCCTTGGTGCTGATATTACATGTCTCAAGTATCGCTAATATGTTTTGTTCGACTGTAAGTTTTTTGAATACAGATGGTTCTTGAGTTAAATATCCAATTCCCAATCTTGCGCGCTGATGCATGGGAAGTGATGTAATATCTGTCTTTTCAAAGAATACAGTTCCTTCCTCAGGGCGAACTAACCCGACCACCATATTG
>JAEEGG010007674.1_pt1 | contig 24774 bp, 27 predicted proteins | sample 9134161 | NCBI WGS metagenome assembly JAEEGG01 (sample SAMN16246543, study PRJNA631951) | gut metagenome | biome: gut microbiome; feature: rumen; material: CR-attached | host: Bos | place: Iran: Karaj | collected 2018-10 | reverse complement strand
AACGGGAGACATCGTACTCTATGACAGGGTATTTGAGAACAAAGAGCACGACCATATAGGGATCGTCCTTGAGAAACGGGAGCGTACGATCCTTGCCGCAGAAGGAAATGTGAATAATATATCCGGTATTATCGAACGTTCTATCGACGAACATATTCGTGCGTATATTCGAATTCCAGATGGGTATCGGTATAGAGAAGAGTGACAAATTCCAGTTTGCCGGGATAATGTGATAGTAAGTTTTATCCTGAAACTAATTGACTAAGACAAATTGGATCAAGAGGAGATATAGATTAATGAATGCATATAAAGAGATAGTAAGTTTTAGTCAATCTTATCGAGGAAAAGATTTTGTTGAAAGAAACAAAGAAGAATGGAATAAATTCCGTTCCCAATTAAGTGAAGGAGATAAGAAAGCAATCCTATCAGTCTATGCTGAAAATGGAAATATACTTTTGCTTAGTGCATTTGTGAGCACTATAGATGTTGACTTGACATCAGAAGACTGTAAAAAATACATGCAAAGATGTATTGAGGCGAGCATAGACGATTTAGAGTTTCTGTTTTTTCAGAAAATGTTGTGTGACGGAATAAAAGAATTAGAATGTAAATTGCCTTCTGAAGAAGTGGCTCTGTTTATTTCATCCATGATAATTCAAAGTATCCGATTTGATATGCTTTATGTGGTCCAAGACTTATTGCAAAAGAAAATGCTCAGATATGATGAAGCTACCCAAAAGGATATCCGAGAAGAGCTATCTAAACAACCTGATTTGAACATAGCGGAATTAATCGATGGATATTTCGAAAACGGAATGTTTCAAAAGGATGCAACGGATTATTTTAATCAATATGGTGCATACAAAGCAAAGATTATAGAGGCGGAAAGAGACTATTTTACTACGAAGGGTAGAGAAATATGTAGAGATATTCTTGAATCTTATGAAAGACCTTGTTTGTTAAGTGATGAAACGACTATAAAAGAATTAAATGCATTTGTTGACATCTATAATTGGGATGACGGTGTTGAGATTCCGTACTTTATCATGAAACATAAGAATTGTGATATTGCTCTACGAAAGCGGTTGTTTAGACTTGGAGCAGGAGACTGCATTGATAAGCATACTTATATAGACACCAACAAGGATCCCTGGAAGCAGTTTATCCTTGAATTAAAAGAAATGATTGAAAAGGAAGAACAGTAAATGAACAGCAAAATGGGCTAAGCGGTAAAAGAGAATATTATGTTATTGATTTCAAAGTATGGAAACGGATCAGAAGAATTAGTAAATGGTTTGGAGCGCAAGCTCGGTATTAAATTGGATGAAGAATACCGCAAGTTTCTGGTTAAGTACAATGGTGGAGATACACCTAATACCGAAGTGAAAACAAAGGGGTTCTCATCTGATATCAGATATTTTTTCGGAATCAAAGCGAAAACGAATATAGAAGATTATCTGCAAATCCCGGTGTGGGAGAATAAGAAGTGCGTTCCAATTGGTGCAGATTCTTATGGAAACTATTACGCCATTGGTATTGAGGGAATAGAAAAAGGAAGCATTTTCTTCTGTGACCACGAGAAAGGATTCGATAGATTTAAGATCTCTGATTCTTTCACTCAGTTTTTGAAAATATGCAAAAGCGGTGAGATCAAGCCGCTCGCGAGAAGATCTCCGGAAGAAAGAGAAGCAGATTTAACAGCCAGAGGAAAAGCCGGAAATATAACAGATGGCCTGCGCGAAATTTGGAAGCAGGAATACGAGAAATACAAGGATATGATTCAAGAGAAAGTTATTCTGTAAAATCAACAGGTTAACTGAGTAAGTTAAATTGGAGTTGTTGAGGATAGAAATGACAATTAAGGAAGCTTGTGACCTGTTAAAAGATGAACTGTTGGATAACGGTTATGAATATGGTTTTTATTGGAATGGGGTAACGTATAAACCCGATTTTTCTAAGGGTTTTGATGAAGATTTTTTCAATCGGTTATTAAGGGACTATCGTATTCAGGATCCCAAAGATACGAGACAAGCAAAGGCCGGAACCTGCCATGATGCGGTTGTACTGATGAGATCCATTCTTGATGAACACGGTGTTCCAAGCAAGATATGGCTGTTACATGACAGAAACAACGGAAAGTTCCATACCATTTTGACATTTTATCTTGAAGAAAAAGTTATATATCTGGAACTGACGCCACAATCCGGTAAGCCTTGGTACGGGAAAGAATTGGTTTTTGACAGTGAGCAGAGCTTTATGGCCGGATATAAAGAGGATGGGTGTGAAGTGATCGACGTCACAGATTCAGTCATTATAGGTGAGGCACCTGATTTTGTGCTTTCGAGAATGGATTAACAGATTTCAAGTTTGATGGGTGAAGCAACGTTAGTAGAATAAATTATCAGTTATATTGTCAGATGCAGGCTGATAAGTTGAGAGTATTAGCAAGAGGACATATGTATGGTAAGGAAAAATAAGATTTTAACTATGATAGTGATCTTGTCGCTTGTTTTCACACTGTCAGGATGCAGAAAAGAGTACGGGATTGTGGGGACGAGACCTACACCGAATATGGAATATTCAAACGAAACCATACCACCACGTGACCATTTAGAACTGTCGCTTGATACGGTGAGTCATCTAAGCTCAGATAAAAGGGATTTCGTGATAATGTTTGATGAATGGGAAGAAAATGAAACGGTTTCCGAGCTTATACGTGTTGCAAAGAATAAACCGATAGAGATGGAACTGGTTTATTTGGATAACTATGCTCTTATGGGCGAACTGGGATTCACACTTCCTTCGAACGATGAAGAGATTACAGTGCAGCCGAATGATGTTGTTCTTTTCGAAGGAAACAAGATATTGATATGTTACCAGCAGCATAAGGGAAAATACACTCTTCTTACGCATGGCAAAGGACAGGCCGGCGATAATTATGTCGGTGGGATACAGCAATACTATAAAGAAATACTTCAGAATAAACCCAGTAAAATGAAAATAGATGCATACTATGGATAATACATACCAGAATAGTTTCTTGGATCAGAAAATCAGCAGTTATCATAACTAATTCTCATCCAACCAACAGTTGTACAAGACTGTCAGCTTAAGTTATTGTATATGTCATTATGGTAATGTATCTTGCAATTAAGAGATGCGCACCTCTATAAAATCAATGGAGGAACCAACATGACTATCGGAAATAAGATAAAACTTCTTCGCGCCAACAAAGGTGTTACACAAGAGCAGTTGGCAGAACATTTGCACATATCAGGCCAGGCAGTAAGCAAATGGGAAAATGAGACCAGCACACCTGACATAACAATGCTCCCCCTGCTGGCTGAGTATTTCGGCATCACAATTGATGAGCTGATGGACTATAAACTGAATGCCCTGACTGACAAGGAAAAGTTCATAAAATTTATGGCAGGAAACGGCATTCTTACATTTGGAGATTATCAACTGAAATCAGGAATGAGCTCCCCGTATTACATTGATACTGAAAGATTTATCACTAATGCTCAGATCGCAAAGATCGGGGAATACTTTGCGGATTGTATTCAAGATAAACATATTCAGGCTGATGCAATAGTCGGACTGGCATATCACGGAATAGCTTTTTCCGCAGCTGCCGCGTGTTCCTTGTATCAGAAATATGGAACAACCATCAATTACTGTCATGACAGGCAGGTGCCTGATAGTAAAGGCAGGAATTTATGCGGTTATACGTTGAAGGATGGAGACAGGGTGATCATAGTCGATGATCTCATTACTTCCGGAAAAAGCGTGGCGGAAAGAATCGAGAAAATACGCCAAAAAGCAAATGTGGTCATAGAAGCAATTGTTGTTATCGCTAACCGCAATATGGAAAACTCTGAATGCAATGAGCAGATAAATCTTGAAGAAGAATATGGTACAAAGATATACTCCATAATTTCTCACGAAGATATCGTGAAAGCAATGGAGAAGCATTGTATATAACCTTAGTATGAATGCCGGAGGAGATTGCTCTTCCGGCATTATTGTATAATGGAGCGGTAAATCAGGAATAAGATATACCAATGTTCTTGATTACAACTGAAAAAGGAAATACATTTGAATGAAGAAGATTCTATATTTGACGGATTTGGCCTATACAGCAAAAGGCAGGAATTATTCGGAAGAGGATATTTACATTACTGACTGGCTTAAGAATAAATATGATGTTGTATTGTGCCACCCGAAGTGTGCCGGAAGTTATGAAGATTTTGTTGATCTGGTTGTCTTTAGAAATACCGGAAGTGTTCTTGGATACAAAGAAATCTATTCGGATTTTCTAAAACGTGTTTCTGAAAAGAAGATAAAAACATTCAATTCATTTGATGGCAAAGCAGATATGAAGGGAAAACAATATTTATTGGATCTTACTGCTGAAGGCTATCCTGTTATTCCAACCGTGGATACGTTGGAAGATATAAATCTTCTGCCTAAATCTGATATGTATGTAATAAAACCCAAAGACGGGGCAGATTCAATAGGATTGGACTTTGTCACACTTGATGAGCTGAATAGACGCAGTATTTGTCCTGGAACTATGTTGATCCAGCCGGCTGTAGATTTTCAGTACGAAGTGTCTTTTTATTTTATAAATGATAAATTTGAATATGCATTATATGCTCCTGATAAGTCGAAAAGGTGGGAACTAAAAGCATATAAATGCGATGATGAAGATATATCATTTGCCAGAAGGTTTATTGAGTGGAATACAGTCACACACGGCATTCAGAGAGTTGATGCTTGCAGGACTGCGGATGGAAGACTTCTGTTGATAGAATTAGAGGATCTAAACCCGTATCTTTCCATTTTAGAAGTTGAGGAAAAAACAAGAAATACATTCCTTAATGACATGATAAACGAATTTGAAGAAATGCTGAAAGCCAAGAGGTCTCTTTTGTCATCCGGGAACGGCTGACAGTGTTGTAATTCCTGAATATTCCAAACAAAGAACATATTGACAAATAGAAATTATTCTATTAATCTTACAGATAGAAACTCTTCTATCTGAGGTGACACATGAAAGATAAGTATACAAACACTGCCAAAATGCTTAAAGCGTTATCGGATCCCAAGCGTCTTAAGATTATAGATATGCTTTCCAGAGGCGAATTGTGTGCATGCGTAATACTTGAAGAGTTTCATATAACCCAACCAACATTGTCACATGATATGAAGGTTCTCGTCGAATCCGGATTGGTTAATGACAGGCGCGAAGGCAAGAATATATATTATTCGATTGATAAGGATACGTATATTGAACTATTCGAATCTTTAAGATCAGTGTTTGAGTAAGGTAAGAAGGATTAATTTGATCTTAACTGCAGCCGTCGCAAGGCGGCTAAATTAATAAACAACATATAGAAATATAGTTATATTTCGATTAGAGGTGATTGAATATGTGGGAGTTTATCCAAGACCAACTGTTTGGAATGAAGTGGCTAAATGATATTATTGGGTTTCTGCTGTCGTCGTTCGGGGTAAATACTGAATCAGCAGTTGTTTCAGCTATTCGTTTTTTTCTTTACGATGTAATTAAGATAGTTGTTCTTCTATGCGTTCTGGTATTTGTTATATCGTTTATTCAGAGTTACTTTCCCCCGGAGAGAAGTAAGAAGATAATGGGAAGATTTCACGGAATCGGAGCTAATATTGTCGGAGCTTTATTGGGGACAGTGACCCCCTTCTGTTCATGCTCTTCAATTCCCATCTTCATGGGATTTACAAGTGCAGGACTACCTCTTGGTGTAACGTTCTCTTTTTTGATTTCCTCCCCTATGGTTGATCTTGGAAGCCTTATACTTCTGATGAGTATTTTCGGAATAAAGACAGCAATCGTATATGTGATTATGGGCCTGATCATCGCAGTTGCGGGCGGAACAATCATCGAAAGGCTCAAGATGGATGATCAGGTTGCGGATTTCATCAGAGCAAGCAAGAGCAAGGTTAATGTGAATTCTCCCAAGCTTAGGATTAAGGACAGATTAATCTATTCAAAAGATCAAGTTATATCAACACTTAAAAAGGTATTTCCATACATTCTGATCGGGGTTGCGATCGGTGCAGTAATACATAATTGGATACCGCAGGAATGGGTACAAACCGTTCTAGGAAGCACGAATCCGTTTGGCGTGGTGTTGGCAACAGTGCTTGGGACTCCGATGTATGCAGACATGTTCGGAGTAATTCCCGTAGCAGAAGCTTTATTGGGTAAAGGTGCATTACTGGGTACTGTATTAAGCTTTATGATGGCAGTTACGACTCTAAGCTTGCCGTCACTTGTGATGCTAAAGAAAGCTATAAAGCCGAAACTACTGGCAGTTTTTATAGGAATATGTGTAATCGGGATAATACTGGTGGGATACATTTTTAACATAGCACAACAATTATTAATATAAAACAGGAGGTATCAAGATGAACATTAAAGTATTAGGCGGAGGATGCAAAAGCTGTGAAGCCTTACTGAGTGCAGTTAAAGAGGCCGTGAGGAATAAGGGCATTACGGCCGAAATAGAATACATAACTGACATGGCCAGGATCATGGAGACAGGCGTGATGAGCATGCCGGCTCTTATAATCGACGATACAGTTGTCAGCAGCGGCAAGGTGTTAAAGGCAAAAGAAATAGAAAAACTATTATAAGAAAGATGGGACTATAAAGATGAAGGAATTAGATTTTACGGGCAAAGTATTTGTTGTTACAGGAGCGGCATCCGGTATCGGAAGAAGTTGTGCCGAACAGCTTCTGGGATCAGGTGCGATGGTAATCGGCATTGATCTTGAAAAAGGTGATCTTGCATATGATACTTACAATCATTACATGGCAAGTATTACGGACGAAGAAGCTATCAGAAAGATCACTGATGATGTCATATATAATTACGGAAAGATAGACGGACTAGTCAATGCTGCCGGAATCTGGGGGAACAGTAAGCCGTTCTTTGATACGGAGACTTCTGAATGGGAACGGATCATATCTGTTAACCTCACTGGAACTTATATTGTCTCAAAGGTCGTGGCCCATGCCATGATACCTAAAAAGAGCGGAAAGATCGTAAATATAAGTTGCCTTAGAAGCATAATATTCAGAAATAATATGACTGATTATGCAGCATCAAAAGGTGCTGTTGTTGCATTGACATCAGCAATGGCTTTAGATCTTGTACCATATAATATCAGAGTAAATGCTGTTGCCCCCGGATTCATATATACAGGCATGACGAAAGGATCTTTTGATAACGAGGAGATAAGGAAGCAGTCAGAAACCCTTATACCTGAAGGACGGCTCGGGCAACCTGAAGATATATCCAAAGTTGTCTTGTTTCTTCTCTCGGATCTTTCAGATTATATAAACGGAACCAATGTATTTGCAGACGGCGGGTACCATATACAAAAGTAACTTATAATTCACATAAGCAGTAAAGAGGAATATGTTTTATGGTGTTTAGAGTTGAAGAGCATTCTGATACAGAAATAATTAAGGGTTTATTTGTTGAGTATTCTCATATCAAAGGGGCAGAAAGCTGCTTTGTCTCATTTGATAAAGAATTGAATGATCTGGAAGGATATTATTCCGGCGGAGCGATATTGACCGGATTTGAAGAAGACAAGCCTGTGGCATGTGTAGCTGTCAAAAAGATAAATGACGAAACATGTGAAGGAAAACGATTGTTTATCAAGCCTGAATACAGAGGAAAAGGGTATGCCCGGATAATGATCAAGGCAATGACGGACAAGGCCTCTGAACTCGGATTCAAAGAAGTTGTTTTTACGACCAAACCGGCTGTCATGAGCGTTGGATATGGTCTGTATAAACGGATGGGGTTTGAAGAATTATCAGAAGAAAACGGAATCGTCTCTATGAGAATAGATCTTAGAAAGTGAATGAATACTATGATAAAGATACGTGAAAATGGACTTAAGGAGATGATACGGATGAGGTGTTCAGTTTTGTACCATGCAGGAAGTCTGACTTTTGGGGCATCTGTTGGGAAAATGATAGTTATAACTTGTGGATTCAGTCAGGAGATATAGGAATAAAATGTTATGGTATGGCTGATGAGGTTTGGAGTATCGATGATGATGCATTAAGACCTGATTACATAATCAGTAAATACGATAAGTAAATTTCCGCATAACACACCAATTGCTAATAGAATTATGAAGATCGATTACGAATGGACAGATGGAAGTAATGAGGATTTCCATAAGTTTTATCTTAAAACAGAGGAATTCTACAGCAGTATTGTCGGTGGCCTGAAGAACCGTGCTGCGTTTGTTCCGTATAACATTTCGGAGAGTATACCGTATGTTCTGATAGCTTCAGTTTCTGATAAAGCCGTCGGGTGTGCCGGATTGAAAGCTTATTCAGATTCTGAAGTTGAGATCAAAAGAGTTTGGGTAGATCCGGAATTCAGAGGTAATCATATATCTACTGCCATGATGGATGCATTGGAGAAAAAGGCATTAGAACTTGGATTCAACCGGGCAATCCTTCAAACAAGGCCGCAGATGGAAGAAGCAGTTCATTTATACACAAAACGCGGATATGTGTTGATCGATAACTATCCGCCTTATGATAAGCTTGAAGGAGCGATTTGCTTCGCGAAAGAATTATGATTGATAGTATGAAAGGCAATTATGGGAAGCGGGATGTATATTGTCAAAGCCGAAGCAGATCAGATAGAAAAAATCGTAGATATGTCGATCAGAGCTTTTGAAACAGATGTAAATGTTGGGGGAACAAAAGGTGATTATCCGCCTGGATTTGATTCGGTAGAATGGCACAAACAAATGGCCCGGGAGGGGCATTTGTATCAAGCAATGATAGAAAAAGATCTGGTAGGAGCTGCCATTGTGTTCCCGGATGAAACACAAAAGAGCGTATATATTGGCAGGATTTTTATTGATAGCGTCTATCATAGAAAAGGTTACGGAATTCGTTTGATGGAATGCATAGAAAGTAATTTTCCTTGTGCTACGGAGTTTAATCTGGATACACCTTGTTGGAATGAGCGAACAAATGCTTTTTACAAAAGATTAGGATACCGTATCATAAAGATTGAGGATGGCTGCAACTTTTATCAGAATAGAAGAATCAAACACGATCCGTCTTGACACCGACAGACGTGAATGAGGTTGTTATGTTAACCAAGATAAGATACGGAAATACAACAACAATTCTTCTTCAAGGCGACAGAGGAAGCATTTTGATCGATACTGACTATGCAGGTACCATGCCTGCATTTTATAAGGCAATCAAGGGTCTTGGTATCAAAGTATCTGATATCACATATGTTTTGGCCACGCATTATCATCCGGATCATATAGGGCTTGTAAGCGAACTGATGAGTCAGGGTGTTAAGCTCATAATTATGGAATCGCAGACGGATCTTGTACATTATTCAGACGGGATATTCGAGAAAGAACCTTACCTGGGATATAAGCCGATTGATGAGAGTCAGGCACAGATGATCCTTTTCGCGGATTCACGTAAGTTTTTAAAAGAACTCGGGATCGATGGAGAGATCATTTCTACCCCGAGTCATAGTGAAGACAGCATCTCTGTCCTTCTTGATGACGGCACTTTCGTTGTTGGTGATCTGGAACCTCTCGAGTACCTCGAAGCATATGTGGATAACCAGAAGCTTAAGGCTGATTGGGATACATTGCTGAGAGCAGATCCCCAACGGATCATATATGCGCATGCAATGGAACAGAAGAACGATGGTAGTATTAATACACAGATTCGATCATGAATATCGTTCTAAGTTTTGGAGGTAAACAAAATGGATGGTTTTAACGAATATGTGCGGGAGTGTTTTTCTTCTGCCGGAGACATTGTAATAAGATCAATGATGGGCGGCTATCTCGTGTACCTTAACGGTAAACTGATAGGGGACATTTGTGATAATGAACTGTTCCTGAAGAGAACACCGACGTCAGACAGACTTCTTGCCGACTCGGAACTGCGTTATCCTTATGAAGAGTCCAGGACGCTGATGCATGTGTTCGACCGTTTCGAAGATGCGGAACTGATCGCAGAACTGCTGGAAGGCATGTATGCGGAACTGCCTGAAAGGAAACCAAAGAAAGCCAAATGAGAGGAACGTAAGCATGTCGGTATGGCCCGGGATCAGGACGGAAGTCGGATATAACGGAAAGACGATCATCTTCTTCAAGGATATCGACGGTTTTTGCTGGATCAACGACGAGTCAACCGTTTTCGAAGACGGCAGCCCCGTAACGACGGAAGACCTTATGGAATTCCTCCGGTACTATGGTAAAGATATGGTCAGACCGCGCGATCAGAGAACGATAAAGGATGATCTGGTCTTCTTCGATGGGAACGAAGCTGTCGGTAACGGCGGCTACGGCGATGCCATACGAATTGCTCCCGACGGTGAACCTCTGGTGAAGATCGAGGGCGGGAAGATCTTATCTTCTTATGAGATGTGCAGCTGCGAGCAGAAGTATCAATATGGTCAATCCGGTCTCATCCGGGTCAGATCCAAAGAAGAACACGATGAGTTCAGACGCAGTCTGACAGATTCAGGAGAGTTCACCGAGATCAGACAGGGGACGCCGGCACGTGAAGGCTTGATCAGGACAGTCAAAGGCGTAACCTGGCAATATAAGTGTACAAGATGCGGCGCCGTGTGGGACCTGCCTGCTTATGTCAGAGTCAAGGACAAGCAGATGGCCGGCCTTCCTGCCGTATATAAGCTTAGCAGGATCGTATATATCTCCCTGAACGAGGATAAGGATAGGAAGTTTTATTAACACAGTCAAATGGTGGATCGGGAACAGTCATTGACGATGCCTTTATGAAGACGATAAACCTCGAGACAGGCATGCCCCGAGGTTCGCAGGGATTTAGACTGGGGTATGGATAACAACGGGATCACCATAGTCATATTTAAGTGATTCATTATTGCCTTGTTTTGATACTGTCTCACAATTAAGCCTGCGTTATACTCGGGTTTATGAAGAAAACAAAACTGACAGCGGTCATAACCGCAGTGGCTCTTATACTGCCCCAATTCATTCTTTGTTCTTGCACAGCCAAGAAGACCGGCGCCAAGATCTATACCGAAGATACCCCCTGGTATTCAGTCGAATATTCTGACATCGCAGAGTCCGAAGGCGAGCGTTCGCAATTGGTCTATGCGGGTGAGAGCAATGGCAACTATGTGTTCGTCAAGAACATCGACTATCCCATACCTGACGGCGTCGGCTATGAGAGCGCCCTTAACAAAGAGTATTACGATGCAAAGCTCATTATCTGCGACAAAGATCTCGCTGTGCAGAAGGAGATAGAGCTCAACGATTATCTCTATGAGAACGGACATGAAGAACTTGCGAACGGATATTTCTATGCCGATTGGGGTTATTCAGACGATGAGAAGATCACCTTGCAGGGCTCATTCATATCTTGTGAGACATTCGAGAGGTGGACGGTCACGATCGATCCTGTAAGCTATGAGGCTTCTGTCTCGGCTGCGGAATATATTGATGCGATCTACCGGGAATACAGCTCTTACGATGCCTTCGGCTTTGAGAGCCATCTTGGCAACGGTAAGACATATGAGGTAGGAACCTTGGATAACGGCGATAACTGCACCATCGCCATCGCTCTTTTTGATGAGAACGGAGAAGCACACATCACCGAAGTATCCGACATCCTTCCCACGGTAAATACATATGAGATGTACGATCCCATCGTGATCGATGAAGACCATGCCGTAGCTAAGCTCAAGACATATGGCGAGAGCGAAGACTACTGGATAGAACTTGATTTTGCCGATTGCAGCGTAAAAGCCTGTAAGGATGATATGTCTTATCTCGATGGAACGGATGTCAGTAACACGGTATATTCACCGTCGATAGGACCTCTTGCAATGAACGATGACGGCATCTTCAAGATAGATACTGCTGCGGGCTCCGTGGAGCAGATCTTCTCGTTCGACTGGTGCAACATCAACAGGAGCATGATCGACAGCCTGGAGGTACTCTCAGCCGACGATAACAGCATCATATTGTGCGGTACCTGGATGGTGGTCGAGCCGGATCACAAGGTCCGTTACGACAGCGCGCTCATGAAGCTTACCAAGTGCGAGACCAATCCCAATGTCGGTAAGACCATAGTTACAGTCGCATCACTTGATGACATAGATCCTGCGATAGCCACGGCCGTGTGCGATTTCAATGAGACAAACGAAGAATACTTCATCGTCATAAGCGACGAATACAACACGGCAAACTACGGAGAGTATTCGAACATGGCGGTGGTCGCCGAGGCGGACGACAGTCTTGAGATGGAAGTGGCAGGGCAGTTCGTAAACGAGTTCGATCCCGCGATCAATGACTTCTATCTCAATGCCGCGAGCAACATGAGCTACGGCCTCATGGTCGACCTCATGGCAGGCGAGGGACCCGACATCATCCTGAACGGAGCTTCCTACAACCAGCTGTACAGCGACGAATACCTGATAGATCTGAGTTCTTATCTTGAAAAGTCTGACGTCAAGATAATGGACAATATCCTGCAGCTGTCCAAGACAGGAGACAAGCTCTACCAGATACCGCTCACGTTTACCATTACAGGTCTCGATGTCGAGCCCGGCGTTGTTGCCGATGGGCAGACGGGATTCACTTTTGAGCAGTATGAGGAGTATGTAAGCGGCGCCTGCAACGGTACGGATCCGATGATGATGACGCAACTGGATTTCCTTACGACTGTCATCAGGACACAGCCCGAGCTGTTCATATCTGACGGTGAAGTCAACTTCGATAACGATGCGTTCAAAGAGGCGTGTGCATATGCCAAAGACAACGTCATAGATCCGCCCGAAGATCCCGAAGAAGCGTACGAAGCCCTGTATGAACTGAACGGCGGATTAAGGGAGATAGACAGCTTCTCGTATCTGTATTATTCGACCGGATTATTCCACGGCAACGCCTTTGTAGGAACGCCGTCTTCTGACGGCAGCGGTCCTGTTGCAAACATCAAGGGTTCGGTCGCGATCTCGGCGCAGAGCCAGTGTCAGGACGGATGCTGGCAGTTCATAGAATATATCCTGTCCGACGATGTGCTCCCGCAGATAGCAGGAGGCATACCGGTAACGGAGACTGCTTTCGATGCCAGATGCGAAGAAGAACTGGAAGATTACAGCGACTACTATAACGCGTGGACAGAGAGCGAGAGGAACATGCTCGGACTGGTGGAACCCTCCGAAGACCTGGTCGATATCTACCGCGGCGTAGTAGCTTCCGTAGACAGGAAGAACGTTACGGATTCTTCGATAATGATCATCATGAGAGAAGAGATCCAGGCATACTTTGCAGGGGACAAGTCTTTGGATGAGGTAATAGAGATCATCAACAACCGTGCGAGGACTTATTACGGGGAACGCGGGTGATCAGCATCATCTCAGTTAGTCTCGTTAAGCCGAAGAATTGATGCCGTTCACATAATGTTTCTTTAAATAACAGAATTTAAACAATTACCCGCCTGCGCGTGTGATAAAATTATTTTTATAATTGCTCTTAAAGCGCAAATTCGCACGGCAGGGAGTTGTTCGTATGAAGCAAACTGCGAATAAAAGCACCATAACGATAGCGATCGTCGGAAGCCTGATCTTCGCACTCGTGTTGACGGTCGGTACGATACAGACCGGTTTCCTGGCGACAAAGGACACGGAGAAGGCGGTCGAGTCGGTAAGCCTTCTGTATCTCGATGAGCTTGCCGGACGAAGGGAACAGGTAGTCTCAGCCAACCTGAACGAGAAGATAGAGGACCTGAACGTCGCACTCGAACTGATGACGGATGATGATCTGTCGGACATGGAGCACCTCCAGACTTACCAGGCGAGGATGAAGCAGATATATGACCTCGAGAAGTTTGCTTTCGTTGACGAGGACGGTCTTATCTATACATCCCTGGGCACGCAGACGAATATCAGCGATTACAGCTTTGACTATAAGACTCTCTCCGGACCGGAGATATCCATACTTAACACTAATATTGAAGACAAGAAGGTCATCATCGCCATTCCCGTAAGCGATATGTCGCTTGAAGGCAAGCCGTTCGTCGCATGCTTCATGGAGATCGACATGGACGAGATGCTCGAAGGCGTCTCGATGCAGTCGGATGACACCGAGACTACATTCTGCAACATCTACACGCGCGACGGCATCGCGCTGACAAACGTATATCTCGGAGGTCTGGCAGTCGAAGACAACCTCCTTGATGCGATGAAGAATGCCGAATTCGGTTCGGGTACATACGAGCAGTTCCTGAATGATTTCCAGAGCGGCAAGAGGGGAGAAGTCACTTTTACCTATAACGGCACGACGGAGACATTAAGCTATATCCCGGTATCCGGAACTGACTGGATGCTGACGTATCTCATCCGCGAGACCGTTATAGCAGATCAGATCAGGCCTGTATCTCAGGGAATCGTCGTCAGGAGCGTTATCCAGTCACTGCTGGCTGCTCTCGTTCTCATAAGCATGTTTGCCTTCATCATCTTCCAGATACGTAAGAATGCGAAACTCTCTATCGAGAAAGAGACTTCTGATGCCGAGAACCGCATCAAGCAGGAACAGATGGAAGAGAAGCTCTCGCTCCAGGCAAAGCTGCTGGAAGAAGAGAAGCGACGGACCGTTCAGGACAGCATGATCACGGCGATGTCCTCGGATTACAGAAGTGTCTACTATGTCGACCTGGATAAGGACGAAGGTGTCTGCTACAGGGGCGACCCCAAAGATCACGATCAGACGGAAGAAGGCATAAAGTTCCCGTTCCACGACCGGTTCACCTGGTATGCGGACAACTCCGTGGATGAGAACTACCGTGAAGGCTTCATGAAGTTCATCGATCCCGATAACATCCGCGACGGCCTTGCTAAGGAACCGATCCTTGCTTACCGTTATCTCGCCAGACGTAACGGCAGGGAATACTATGAGATGATCAGGGCTGCAGGCGTCCGCCACAAGGAAGACCGCACGGACCATCTCGTTCATGCCATCGGACTGGGTCTTACGGTCATCGACGCGGAGATGCGCGAGAGTATGGCGCAGAAGGAGGCCCTGGACGTCGCACTCGCATCTGCCGAACAGGCAAACAAGGCAAAGACCGCGTTCCTGTCCAACATGAGCCACGAGATCAGGACCCCGATGAATGCGATCATCGGTCTTGATAACATCGCGCTTAACGATCCGGATACCCCCGCCAAGACCAAGGAGTATCTTGAGAAGATCGGAACATCTGCAGAACACCTTCTCAATCTCATCAACGATATCCTCGATATGTCGAGGATCGAGTCCGGGCGCATGGTCTTGAAGAACGAAGAATTCTCATTCTCGCGCCTCATCGAGTCCATCAACACGATGTTCAGCGGACAGTGCCTCGAGAAGGCTCAGAGCTATGTCTGCAACATAGAGGGTCACGTCGACGAATACTACATCGGCGACAACATGAAGCTCAGACAGGTGCTCATCAACATCCTGGGCAATGCCGTCAAGTTCACGCCCGAAGGCGGATCCGTCTCGCTCGATATCAAGCGCACCGCACAGTACGACAACAAGTCGACCCTGCAGTTCGTTATCAGGGATAACGGCATCGGCATCAGCGAAGAGTTCCTGCCGCGCCTGTTCGAGACGTTCGCTCAGGAAGAAGTATCCTACACCAACAAATACGGTTCATCCGGTCTCGGACTTGCCATCACCAAGAACATAATCGAGATGATGAACGGCACGATCGACGTCGAAAGCGAGAAGGGCAAGGGCACCGCCTTTACCGTCACCGTTACGCTCACGGATTCCGACCGCACCAGCGGCATAGAGAAGGAACTCCACATCCATCCGAGCGAGATGTCTGTCCTCATCATCGATAACGATCCTGTCGCATGCGAACATGCCAGACTCGTTCTCGAGAAGGCCGGGATCGCGGCCGAGATCGCTTCGGGCGGCGAGGAAGGAATAGAGATGGTCAAGCTCCGCCATGTGCGTCACCAGCCCTATAACCTCATCCTCGTTGACTGGAAGATGCCCGTCCTTGACGGTGTGGAGACATCGAAGAGGATAAGGGAGATCGTAGGCGATGAATCCGCGATCATAATCCTCACGGCATACAGATGGGATGACATCCTTGAAGAGGCACTTCAGAGCGGCGTCGACAGCTTCCTGGCAAAGCCGCTGTTCGCGACGAACGTCATCGAAGAATTCATCAACGCATACAGGAAGAAGATGGGCGCGAATGCCGGACGCAAGCCTGTTGATCTTACGGGTCTGCGCGTGCTCGTGGCAGAAGACGTCGAGGTCAATGCGGACATCCTGCAGATGATCCTGGAGAGCCGCGAGATCGATTCCGACATTGCAGAGAATGGTAAGGTCGCCGTCGACCTCTTTGCTTCTCATCCCGAGAATTACTATGCGGCTATTCTCATGGATATGCGCATGCCGGAGATGGACGGTCTCGAAGCAACAAGGAAGATACGTGCGATGGACCGCGCCGATGCTAAGGCGATACCCGTTATCGCCCTGACGGCGAACGCTTTCGATGAAGACGTACAGAGGTCGCTGCAGGCAGGCCTTAACGCACACCTGACAAAACCGATACAGCCGGAGGTGCTTTTCGAGACGCTCGAGAGTCTTGTAAAGGTCGATGCTCCGGCTGAGGGAGGGGGCAATACATGACAAGATCGACAGACAGATTCATTGACATCAAGCGCCACATCCTCGTCGCTGACGATGAGATGATCAACCGCGAGATGCTCGCGAACATACTTGGCGATGAATACGATGTCCTTATGGCAGAAGACGGTGAGCAGGCATATGACATCATCAGCCGTAACCGCAACACGCTCTCGCTGATCCTGCTGGACCTCAAGATGCCGAAGCTGACGGGACTTGAGCTGCTGTCACGCATTAAGGAAGATCCCGATATCAAAGGCATTCCGGTGATCGTCCTCACATCGGATCAGGACTCTGAAGTCGAGAGTCTCGGACTGGGAGCTTATGATTTTATCCCGAAGCCCTATCCGCAGCCCGATGTTATCAAGGCCAGGATATCGCGCACGATCGAGCTCGCGGAGGACAGGCAGATAATCACTGCGACGGAGAAGGATGCACTTACGGGACTGTTTACGAGCGAGTATTTCTACCGCTACGGAGAGCAGTTCGACAAGTTCCATCCGCTGGCCGACATGGATGCGGTCTGCCTCGATGTTAACCATTTCCATGTCATCAATGAGCGTTTCGGTTCGGCCAAGGGCGATGAGATACTGAAGAGGATTGCCGGCTGCCTTAAGTCGACCTTCGCGGATGAGGAATGCGTGATATGCAGAATGGCGGCGGATATCTTCCTTATCTACTGCGCACACAGAGACGACTACGGACATATCGCGGATATGATAAGCGAGTCCTGCGAAGACATGCCGACATCCGTCAAGATACGTATAGGCGTGTACTATTCCTGCGACAAGAAGCTCGACCTCAGGGCGCGTATTGCCCGCGCGAAGATCGCTTCCAACAAGATCCACAACAACTACATGATCTCCGTGGGCGAATACGACGAGACGTTGATGGATAACGAACTCTTCACGGAGCAGCTGGTCGACGAATTCCCGAAAGCAATCGAGGAGAAGCAGTTCCAGGTCTTCTTCCAGCCCAAATACGATATACGCGGGGACAGACCCGTCTTATCAAGTGCGGAGGCGCTGGTGCGCTGGTTCCATCCGACTCTCGGAATGATCTCTCCGGGCAAGTTCATACCGTTGTTCGAAGAAGACGGACTTATCTCACAGCTCGACGAATATATCTGGCGCAGTGCGGCAGAGAAGATCGCGGACTGGAAAGCGCGTCTGGGGATATCCGTTCCCGTCTCGGTCAATCTGTCCCGGGCAGAGATGTACAATCCTGATCTGGTAGGGATCTTCGAGAAGATCACAACGGATACCGGCATCACGACAAAAGACATACTCCTCGAGATCACTGAGTCTGCCTATGTGCGCGACGCCGACCAGATCGTTGACAGGGTCAAGAGCTTAAGAGAACACGGATTCTTCATAGAGATGGATGACTTCGGTTCCGGATATTCATCGCTTAACATGATCTCCGAGCTTCCGATCGATGCTCTGAAGCTCGACATGATGTTCATCAGGACGGCCTTCGACAAGCATAATGACACCAGGATGATAAGCATCGTCATCGATATCGCGAATTACCTGGGCGTTCCCGTTATTGCAGAAGGCGTAGAGACAGAAGAACAGTACCTGGCTCTCAAGGAACTCGGATGTGCCATAATCCAGGGCTACTACTTCTCCAAGCCGGTCCCTGCCGGAGGATTCGAGAAGTTCCTGATCGAGAGACGCGACCGGGACAAAAACTAATACGGAAAGAGGTAATAAGAATGCTTACGATCGATGCACTCAAGCAATTCGGAGCTAATACGGATGAGGCGCTTACACGCTGCATGGGCAACGAGGGATTCTACTTCAAGCTGATCGGCAAAGCCGTCGAAGACAAGAACTTTGCTGCTCTCGAAGAAGCGATCGCCGCGCACGACCTCGATGCAGCTTTTGATGCTGCCCATTCTCTCAAGGGCGTTATGGGCAACCTGGCGCTCACGCCCATATATGAGCCTGTCTACGAGATCACGGAGCTCCTGCGCGCGAGGAGCGAAGCCGACTATGCACCGTATCTCAAGACCATCGCGGAGAAGAGAGCCGAGCTTGCCGCTCTGCTGTGATCAAGGGGGGAATATGTTTGGAACAAGGTTTAAGCGGGTGATCTCAGCAGTTCTGGTCATGTCCATGATCTGCATTATGTTTGCTTCATGCTCCAATCAGCCTGCGGATCTGCTCTTCAGATGCTCTGACATAATGGGCAATAATGAGAAGTATTATTCAGTGACCGGGGATCAGCTGCAGGAGATATCTGCATTCTTCTACTATAACCCTGCCGGCGGCTCGGGGTCTGATTATGTTAAGGTCGATCCGACATATATTTATCTGTTCTCGGTAACGGCCAACGGAACAGATCTGTCTGAATGGGAATACGAGGCGGTCGAAGATCCAAAAGAATACGATCAGGAGCTTCTCATCAGTGAACTGGATAAGCTTAATGTTGCTGACCTGAATGTAACGTCCGTTCTTATCTATGAATTCGGTGATTACAAGACGATCGCAGTAACGTATACGGAAGGCACAACTATTGTCTCTCCCACGGCGCTGCTGTATAAGGAGAATATGATCGAGATCCCTGAGGGTGTTGAGCTTGATCTTTTCCGCGAAGCATATATTCACAAGTAAATCTTTACGTAAAACAACACACCGTACGGTATGTGTTGCTTAAGCATCAAAAAGCCCCCACATTACTGATTGTCTGACCTTCCTGTCCGGCTGATAATGAAGCCATCAAAACTGAACACAATAACAAAACAAACAGGAGGACAAGACAATGAAATGCATTAAGAAGATCGAGATCAACAAGGATCAGCTCGAAATGGTAACAGGCGGCTTAGGCTACGAGACAGGACCTCTGGGCACAGAGCTTCCGGATGAGACCGGTCCCCTCGAGACAGACCTCATCGGAATTCGCGTTAAGGCGACAGGACCGCTGGATGAGAACATTGATTATCCGTACATGAGCAGACTGGGCGTCCGCGTCTGACTCAAGCAAAAACAAAACGCTTGTAACAACAGATCAGCCTGAGAGTATTGTTCTCTCAGGCTGATCTTAATTTATCTATTATCTGTAAAACTTATCAGCAGGGATAACCGAAAGACTTAAGAAGCTCCTTCAACTGCTTAACGCCCTCTTCATCGTAGCTCGATACCTCAACGACCGTATCCTCGACGAAATAGTATGCGGAGAATTTATCTTTCTCGTTTGTCTCGATGAAGTAGCCCCAGTCACCCTTGTAGTATGCCTGCTCTACGTCTTTCTCATCCTTTGCCCATACATTGTAGTAGAGGAGGAAATACTCTTCGGCTTCTTCCTTGTCTTCGAATTCTGCATATGCAACATAAGCATATGTCATGTAATCCTCATCATTGAACTCTGCGCCCTGGACATATTTGACATCGTAGATATAAGGATCGTCAACATCTTCGAAATTCGTTCCCCACAGCTCGTAGTCTTTGCTCTCACGATAGTCATAACCCTCTTCCCAATCGAAGATATCCTCGAATGCATCAATGAGATCATCATCGTCGATCTTCTTGAACTTCTTGGCGCATGATGTCACAGACAAGAGCATCGCGCCGACCATCGTTACTGCCAGTACCTTGTTCATCACCTTCATAATCATTTCCTCCTCATTTCTTTGTGCGTTCCCTCGTTGTAATTGTTCCCTTCCGGAAGGATCGCTCAATATAATTTTACATATCCGGCACCCCTGATAGTATTAATACAGCGTCAGAATACGGCCCTCTATTCTGCGGAAATAGGCGAGGACTTATTTTGTCTGTCTGTGGGATAATGGAATAATATAATCGGAGACAGGGGTTCATTCATGAAGAGCAAGGCAGCTTACGCGATAATAATCATCAGTCTGTTGGTCCAGACATTCTTCTATCTGTTCGTCATCGTGGGCGATTCCGGAAGCACATACGATCAATACGCATCCGGAGAATACTATTTCCGTGCGCGTGCTTATACAACTGATTTTGAGCTGACCAACGATAACTATGAGAAGTATGCGAATCTCAATATGTCTGATCCCAAGAATGTTCTCCTTTGCACTTCGAACGCCAAGGTGTTCGCATCCGATCCCAAGGGCCCGTACTGCACGGTCATATACGGTGATGACACGATCACTGATTTCCCGATCAGCAGGCTGAAGTTCAAGACTGATTACGACAGGGACATCTTTAACGGCAAGAAATACACTAAGGAAGAATACGATGCTCTCATTGAGCTCATCAGCACGGATCCGTCCATGAATGATATGGTCAGCAATGAGAAGATGCTTCCGGGGTCGGTCGACCTCGCTTTCCCTATGACCGTGTTTATCGCTTCCGCTGCGATGTGCATTCTGCTTTTCGTTTGCAGGGATGATGAGATGCTCACAGAGATAATCATCGTTGTCTGGGTACTTCTCAGCATCCTCTGGGATATCTTCTACGTCAACGTCTTCGTCTCCTGACAGGAGACATGGTAACGCCCCGCAGATCACTGCAGGGCGTTAGGAGAGGGAAAACATCTTCTGCTCTTACATTACGCTTGAACTAACTTCGGGGTATGGTTCGTTCTTGTCAAATGCTCTCGCATAGATGTTATATGTATTGCTTCCGGCTGAGGAGTAGCCGACTGCAGCCTCGATGGTGTCAAAGCAGCTGACAAAGCTCTCTGCTGCCTTGCATGCCGCCTCGGAGACGATGCTGGCATCCTCTTCTGACCTTCTGTAACCCCAGAAGTCCAGGATGACTACATCAACGCCTGCCTTGCGTGCGATCGAGAGGATCCTCTCGAATCTCTTCCTGTACACGTTCTCGATGTGCGATCTCTCGAAAGGCTGGTTGGAACCGAACGATGCCAGGAACGGGGAAGTGAATGCGGAGATGAACTCGGGTGCGGAGCAGGAGATAACATCGACCGTGAACCTCTCGCTCTCGGGCAGCAGCCTGTAACCTTCTGCATCTTCCTTGAAGACTTCAACGTCGGGAGTATAGATGCAGTCATCTGTTGTCAGGCAGGAATTCATGGTGTGCGGCGCATTCAGATTATTCTTATGGGGATTATAGAACTTCATCAGTGCATCCGTGCTGTTGAGGCAGGGATAGAGAGTCGTGCACTTGCAGAGGCTTGCCTCCTGTGTGTCGTGGCCGTTCTCGGTCTCTCCGCCGGGTTTCTTGTCTGCTGCGCAGTTAAGGATGGCAACTCTCTTGCCCATTGCCGCATACTGGCGGGCAGCCTCGAGAGTCTTACGGGGAGTGAGCTTGACCTCGGCGCTTCTTGTTCCGTCGGGAAGGTCACGGAGAAGATCGTATGCACGGATGACCTTCTGCTCAGCTGATGAACGATCAGCTACCTCCTTGAGGCCGGAATCGTTCTTGATATTCATGACAGTATCACGGAATGCCGCGATGTTATCTGTTCTCTGTGCAAATTGCTTGTATGTATCAGTCATTTTCAGCCACCTTTTGAGTTCGTTCGTAACAGGCTATTAACAATTGTGGATTATATGTAAACCAAATGTGAACTTCAACCTCAAATGTGGCAAAAATGTGTTATTTGACAAAACATTTGATATAAATGACCGAAATCTACCACACGGAGTCGTAAAGAAGCTCCGTTTACGTAAAAACACGGTGTTCAAATTGTGAAGATTATTTACCCCGGCAGTCTTCCAGGATCAGGTTCATGGCCTCGTGATTCGTGCCAAACCCCATGCTCTCATAAAGCGGCCTTCCGCTCTCGGTGGCATCGAGGCTGATCTCGGTAACGCCTCTGTCCCTCGCAAGGTCCGTGAGCATGACCAGCATCTTCCTCGCGAGCCCCTGCCTTCTGTAGGACGGGTTGGTATAGACGTTCATCAGATGAGCACGCTTCCCGGTGGGATGACCGTATGTGGGCATGATCTCGATAAAGCTCAGACTGGCACACGCCACTGCACGGCCGCCGTCCAGGGCAAGCACCGTGGCATCGTTCCCGCTCTCGAAATACTTCACCGACGATCTGACGAGCGTATCGCTGAAGGCATAACCTTCGGGCAGGGAGTTGACCTCACGGAGCATCTCCAGTCTGATGCGCATGAGTTCATCCATATCTTCTTTTGCTGCAAATCTGATCTCGATCATGGATAAATATTAACACTGCTGAGCAATTAATTGTTACATAATCGGACACACATTATTAAAAGATAAAATATAACAGGATGTTATAATCTGCTTATTCAAGGGAATCTGAGAATCTGTAGTGTTGCGTTTGGAGTCAAAATGGGAAAAAGCGCCAGACGGTTAAATGACATAAAGATACTGTGTCTGGTCATAGCAGGCATAATGCTTAATCTTGTGTTCTCACAGATAGCGACTGCGCTGTCCCTTCCTTTCTATCTCGACTGCATAGGAACCATCCTGGCCGCCATGGTCGGCGGATATTTCCCGGCGATACTGGTCGGCTTCCTGTCGAACTTTATCTCGGGATTCAGTGAATACTCCAATTCTTATTACAGCGTCATAAGCGTTCTGATAGCCATTGCCGCATCGGCTTTTGCATCACGGAAGTACTTCAGGATCTCGTGGAAGGTAATTATCCCGATGCTCGTCCTGGCTGCCATAGGCGGCGGCATCGGATCGGTCGTTACATATCTTATCTACGGGAGTTCCCTCGGAGAAGAGATAACGTCAGGTCTTGCCTATCAGATTTATGAAGACTTCACGCACAACGCTTTCGCGGCAGATCTGATATCCGGGCTGATATATGATGTTCCCGACAAGGTGATCACCGTTATAGCGGCCATGATCCTGGCAAAGGTCATCCCCAATAAGGTGTTCCCCGTAAGAGAAGAGCTTAAGATCAGGCAATACAATGTCAAGGGTCTGTCGCTGAGCGGCAAGGTGGTCCTGATGGTGTCGGTGGTCGTTGTTTTCGTTGCGGGCGCCGTATCCTATACGAGCTTCAAGCAGTTCGAAGAGTCTTCCATCGAGCAGGAATCGACATATGCATACGGTGTGGCCAATTATGCGGCCGAGCAGATCGATCCGATAATGGTCGACAAGTACATCGAGCAGGGAGAGAATAACTACTATTACAGGCAGACCCAGACCAAGCTGGAGCAGATCCTGGCGTGCTCGCCGAAGATCGCATATCTTTATGTGTACCAGATAAAAGAAGACGGCTGTCATGTCGTCTTCGATATGGATACGCCGGAGACGCCCGGAGCAGAAGCCGGAGAGCTCGTGCCTTTTGATGAGAGCTTCGATGAACATATCCCGGCGCTCCTTGCGGGCGAGGAGATCGACCCCATAGTTACGAACGATACATACGGGTGGCTCCTTACCGTGTATGTTCCGCTCTACGATCAGACCGGTGCATGTAAGTGCTATGTCTGCGCGGACATCCCGATGCCTGATATCGTCAAGAACGAGACGACGTTCGTATCAAGGATGATCGCACTCCTGCTCGGATTCTTCGGTGCGATCCTGGCGAGCGGAGTCTATCTGACCAACAGGTCTCTCGTAGATCCTGTCAAGGCGATGTCCAGGATAACAAAGGAATTCGACTATTCCACGCCTGAAGACAGAGAGCGCACGATGGCAAAGGTGAAGAGGCTCAACATCCAGACGGGTGACGAGATCGAGACGCTGTACAGGGCGCTCATCACGAACACTCAGGAGACGAGCGATTACATCTCCGATGCCGAGCATAAGTCAGAGACCATCGAGAAGCTCCAGTCCGGCATGATCAACATCATGGCAGACTTAGTAGAGAGCCGTGACCAGTCGACCGGCATGCATATCAAGAACACCGCAACATACGTCGAGCTCAATGTCGACAAGATGATGGAAGAAGGCATATATGCGGATCAGTTGAGCGAGAAGTTCAAGAAGGACCTCGTAGCATCCGCGCCGCTCCACGATATCGGTAAGATCGTCATCTCCGACGTGATCCTCAACAAGCCCGGCAGGCTTACTCCGGAAGAGTTCGACAAGATGAAGCAGCATTCGGATGCCGGCCATAAGATCATCGACAACATGATGCATACCGTCGACGAGGCGGATGCGGGAT
>JAEEGG010007673.1_pt1 | contig 24777 bp, 29 predicted proteins | sample 9134161 | NCBI WGS metagenome assembly JAEEGG01 (sample SAMN16246543, study PRJNA631951) | gut metagenome | biome: gut microbiome; feature: rumen; material: CR-attached | host: Bos | place: Iran: Karaj | collected 2018-10 | reverse complement strand
CCGCCGCCGGGGAAGCAGACCGGGCCGAAGCGGAGAAGCTCCGGGCAGAGACGGAAGCACTGCGAAAGCAGCTGGCCATGTCGGACGCCGCGATCACCACGGCCAAGGTGCATTTCGCGTCCTGGCAGGAAGCCTATCGGAAGCTTATTGAAGCTGTGAACGCCGCCCCGGGCGAGGCACGGGATAAACTGCGGGCGGCTATCCGCGCCCAGGCCCGCGTCTGGGAAGAGGAGGCGGCGGAATGAACTGGAAGGAATACTCGCAAGCCCAGCGAATGCTGGGGTACATCGAAGGCGTCAACGATACGGATGTCGAAAGCGACGCCTCCCACGACCTGATTCAGGAGACGGTGAACGCCTTGGCGGATCTGCTGAACGAGATCATGGAGAAAGACGAGAGAGGCAAGAAATGAACCTGGCTGAGAAATTTCAAGCCCTGGTGACTGATGGGCAGAGTACGACGGAAGCGGTGAAGCGACTGTCCAAGGAAAGCATGATGGCGCCGGAAGAGGTCTGCGCGGAACTTGTGAAGTTGGGCGTTGATCGACGGAGATTCAACATGGGCCTGAGAAGGCTGGAAAACACCGGGACCGTGCAGAAAGAAACCGAGAACGCGCAGAATACCCCGGATTTTGAGCAGGAAGACGGCCAAAACGAGCAGAAAGATGATGAAAACGGGGATTCTGCAAAAGACGATCTGACGCCGCCAGACGATGAGCGGGAGCTGCTGACCGTCGGCTGGCTGATCCGGAGCATGGGCTTGTCCAAAGATATACGTGCGCAGCGGCTGGTCATCCGGATCCGGGCGGAGGGGTACGAGGGCGAGATCGCGATCCGGGGGAAAAGCTGGCTGCTGCCCGTGGCGGAGCAGCTGACGGTGGAGAGCTGGAGCCCCGCCTGGGACACGCCCGGCGAGCTGTGGATTCAGGTGGTGCCGCCCGGAGCCGGAGAAACGTGAGCTGCTGCGATAAGTGGTGCGAGGGCTGTTTATACCTTGCCAAAAGGAATGACGTCGCCTGTGACTTCTTCCTGATCACCGGTATGCGGCGGGGCTGCCCTGCAGGGACCGGCTGCGATAAGCGGCTGAGACCGGAAAAGGTGGGCAGGGACGCCCGCCTCAAATCGCAGGAGCAGATGCAGAAGGCGCAGCTGATCCCACCGCCGCCGAAGCCGCCGGGAAAGCCGGGGAGACCCCGGGGAGAGATCGACTGTCTGGACCCGAGGAAGGTCGCCGCCAGGGCGGCGGCGCGGAAAAAGCGGCTCATCCCATTGCTGGTGGGGGAGCAGCGGGAGGCGATCCAGACCTGGCGGAAATCCCTGGGCCTCACGCAGCGGGCCGCCGGGGCGCTCCTGGGCGTGACCGGCTCCACCGTCAGCCACTGGGAGGCCGGGGAAGAACGGGCCAACTGGACCCTGCTGGAGAAGCACGGGTGCAAGAGGCCTTGACCATCGGACCAAACCGAAGCGCGGGGCTTCGGTTTGGAGAGGAGGAGCCGGGAGAATTTGCGAACATGGCCGCAGCGCGGACATGCGAGCTATTCTGCCCGAGCGACGACGAAAGGAGATAGGCCATGAAGGTCAAACGGATCGGGACGATCTGCAAGGCGCGGAAAACCTGCATCCTCTATAACGAAGACAACGCGGACGGGGAGATCGTGCGCCAGTGGATATCCTGCGGCGCGGCCATGTGGCCGGTGAGCGGACTTCCTATGCTCCAAGAGAAGCACCTGAGCAGCCTGTTCCAATTCGAGGCGAAGCAGGCGAAGGAGATGCGCATCTATGAAGACCTGATACCGGATGCCCTGCGGGAGGTGACGGGGGACTGGGAGGAATGGGAAGCGGACCTCCAGGAAAGCAGCCTGATCGTCGCGGGGGAGGGAATGAGCCTCAGTATGCTCAGCAGCGGGGACAAGCACCTGTGGATCAACCGGGACCTCCTTTCGCCCTGCTGGACCGGGCAGACGAGGATCATCCGACGGGAGAGCGGGCTCGGACCCGTGGCGGCGGTGATGGACGGGATGCTGATCTCCGGGATCATCCTGCCCGCGCAGCTGCCTGCGGACTTCTACCGGGAGCTGCTGCGGATGGGCTGCTCCTCCCCAAGACCCGTGACACCGCCGGAGGAGCCGCCGGAGGAAGAAGATGCCGACGAAGACGGAGGCGACGAGGGGCCATGAGCTACCGGACGTTTCTGGAGAGCAAGATCGAAACCGCGCCGGTGTCCGGCTTTGACGTGCGACCGGAGGAAATCAACCCGGCGCTGAAGCCACACCAGAAGGATGCGGTGATCTGGGCGCTCCACGGCGGACGGCGGGCGCTGTTTGAAGCATTCGGCCTGGGAAAGACGATCCAGGAGCTGGAATTCTGCCATCAGTGCCTGCGGCGTTTCGGGGGAAAGGCCCTGATCGTCATGCCCCTGGGCGTCCGTCAGGAGTTCACGGGCGACGCGGTGAATCTGCTGGGGTATGAGGCCCCAGCATACATCACGGATCAGCAAAGCGCGGAGGATGCACCGGCGGGCAGCATCCTCATCACCAACTATGAGCGGGTGCGGGACGGGGACATCGATCCGGCGGCCTTCGCCTGCTGCGTGCTGGACGAGGCGGCGGTGCTGCGCTCCTTCGGCAGCAAGACCTATCAGACGTTCCTTCCGAAGTTCAAGGGCGTGAAATACAAGCTGGTGGCCACGGCCACGCCTGCGCCGAACCGGCTGAAAGAGCTGATCCACTATGCGGGCTTCCTGGAGGTCATGGACACTGGGCAGGCGCTGACACGCTTTTTCCAGCGGGACAGCACCAAGGCCAACAACCTGACCCTTTATCCCCACAAGGTGGAGGAATTCTGGATATGGGTAAGCACCTGGGCCCTGTTCATCTCAGAGCCCGCGGACCTGGGATATCCGAATGAGGGGTATGATTTGCCGCCCATGGAGGTGCGGACCCACATCATCCCGGACAGCTACGGGGAAAACGCGGACAAGGACGGCCAGATCAAGATGCTGAACGACGCCGCTACCAGCCTCACGGAGGCCAGCCGGGAGAAGCGGCAGAGCCTGGAGGCGCGCTGCGCGAAAGCAAAGGAGATCGTGGACGCCTCGCCGGAGGAGCATTTCCTCCTGTGGCACGACCTGGAGGCAGAACGGCATGAGCTGAAGAAGATCCTGCCGGAGACGGTGGACATCTATGGCAGCATGGATTACGAGGAGCGGGAAAAGCGGGTCAACGACTTCTCTTTCGGACGGATCCGGCTCTTCGCTACGAAAAAGAGCCTGAGCGGGTGCGGCTGCAACTTCCAGCGCTACTGTCACCGGGCCATTTTCGTGGGCGTGGACTATGAATTCCACGACTTTATCCAGGCGATCCACCGCATCTATCGCTTCCTCCAGAGGTCAAAGGTGATCATCGACATCATCTATACCGAGGCGGAGGAACCCATCTACATGGCCCTCATGGAGAAATGGAAGCTCCACCAGGAACAGCAGGAGAAGATGCGGGAGATCGTGAAGAAATACGGACTTTCCGGGAAGGTGCAGATCGAGAGCCTGAAACGAAGCATCGGGGTGAAAAGAGTGGAAATCAAGGGCAAGAACTTCCGGGCGATCAACGCCGACTGCGTGGAAGAGACGGCGGGGATGGAGAGAGACAGCGTGGACATGATCCTGACCAGCATCCCCTTTTCCAACCATTACGAATACACGCCCTCCTACAACGACTTCGGCCACAACGAGGATACGGCGCGCTTCTTCGAGCAGATGGATTACCTTTCCCCGGAGCTGCTGCGGGTGCTGCGGCCTGGGAGGGTGTTTGCCTGTCATGTGAAGGACCGGGTGCTGTTCGGCAACGCCACGGGGACGGGGATGCCCACCATGGAGCCCTTCCACGCCCTGTGCATCCAGCACTACATGAAACACGGCTTCCAGTATTTCGGCATGATCACCGTGGTGACGGACGTGGTGCGGGAGAACAACCAGACTTACCGTCTGGGCTGGACGGAGCAGTGCAAGGACGGCACGAAGATGGGCGTAGGCTGCCCGGAATACATCCTGCTGTTCCGCAAGCTGCCCACGGACACCTCCACCGCTTATGCGGACACGCCGGTGAGCAAGACGAAAGAGGAATACACCCGGGCACAATGGCAGCTGGACGCGCACGGATTCTGGCGGAGCAGCGGGGACCGGCTGCTGACGAAGGCGGAGCTGGAGCGGATGCCGGTGGACCGGCTCCAGGCAGCCTATCGGAAATTCAGCAGGGACAGCATTTACAGCTACGAGGACCATGTGGCCCTGGCGAAGAAGCTGGACGCGGACGGGCACCTTCCCGCCACTTTTATGGTGGTGGCGCCGGGGAGCTGGTCGCCGGAGGTGTGGGACGACGTGAACCGGATGCGGACCCTGAACAGCGAGCAGAAGCGCAGGGATCTGCAAATGCACGTCTGCCCCCTGCAATTCGATATCGTGGACAGGCTGATCAATCGGTATTCCAATCCGGGTGACCTGATCTACGACCCCTTCGGCGGGATCGGGACCGTGCCGCTGCGGGCCATGATGGCAGGGCGGAGGGGCCTCATGACGGAGCTGAACCCGGATTACTTCCGGGATGCGGTGGGGTACCTGGAGGCGGAGGAGGAGAAGATCGAAGCGCCGACGCTCTTCGACCTGATGGAAGCCATGTAGGAGGGAACGGATGCCGGTCAGCAGGAAAAAGCATCATGGCAGCGGGAAGAAGCCGACGGGGACACCGAAAGCGCCTGTGCTGCTGTTTGGCGGACATATCGGAAAACTTCCGCCGGAGCTGCAGACGGCCATCCGGGAGAAGCTCACCGCCCGGGAGCGGGAGCTGCTGGAAAAGAGCTTCATCCGGACGGAGATCGCGGGCAGCGCCGCAGGATCAAAAGAGATTGCGGCGCTGCTCTGGTGCGTCAGCCTGCGGATCGCTTATGACCGGCTGGGGGCGGACGTGCCGCAGCTGGCCATGATGACGCAGCTGGCGGACGAATACCTGGAGGACGTCCGGGACGGGCGGCTGACGACGGAGAACATTAGGACCTCGCTGCTGACGGACGGGCTTGATCTGAGCGGGATGTTTGGAGGCCTGAATGGCAAACAGGAAAAAACTCTGTGACCGATACTGCCGGCCCTGCATCTATTTCAACCTGCAGAGCCGGAGCTGCGATTTCATGTATATCACCTTTCAGCGGAGAGGCTGCCCGCCAGGGCGGGGCTGCATCCGGCGGATAAAAAGAGGGAAGAGCAAATGATGGAGCGCAAGAAGAGGAACGTCGAAGAGATCCAGGAACAGCATGCGGGCAGCCGGCAGATCTGCAGCCTGTGCTCCCGGACATGGTACGGCTCCCTCGTCGGTCCCTGTCCGGAGCGGGAGGGCCGGAAGGTATGCATGTACTGCTGCCGGATGTGCGGGCACAGCTATTTGAGCCGCCTGGGGGGCTGGGCCTGCCGCCTGAAGGATCAGGAGCGGGAAAAGGTGCTTGCGGCGAAAAAGACGGGGAAGAGGATCCCTGCCGGGCAGGAGAGACCTCGCAGCGACGACGAAGGAGGGCTGACGGCGTGAAGATGATCGAGCGGTGGATGATCCGGCGGCTGAAGAAGATGTGCAGGGAGAGAAGCTGCTGCGACGCACGCTGTCCCTACTTCCGGGCGGGGCATCACATCATTCCCTGCAAGATCGGGATGCCCTGGAGCTGGCAGACGGAAGCCCATGACCGCAAATGAGCGGGCCATCGTGGCCCTGGAGGCTGAGGCCCGGCGGCGGGGCCTCAGCTACGGGTATCTGGTGTGGATCCTGGACGCGGACGAGGTGCAGCAGATCATCCAGTCGCCCATCTGGGCAAAGCGGCGGAAGAAGCTGACGGCGACGCTGCGGGGCGAAAAAACGCGCCGGGGCATCCGTGCGGCATCCCTGAAGAAGACGGAGCGCAGAAAGGTACTCCGACTCTGTGAGGCGGAAGAGCATGCCGACGCCGTCCGGGAATATCTCCTTACTTCCGACGACGCGGCGAAGGAGATCGCCCAGCGGCACCACATCAGCACCTCCACGCTGTACCGCAGCGCCCGGCGGATCTATGAACAGCTGCATTTGAAATAGGCGCAGGAAGCGAAAAACGCTGACTGCGGCTGTTTTCTGCCCCGGCAGGACCGGGACGGAAAAGAGCCGCAGAGCAGAGATACATTTATAATCGCGTGCGCGTGCGCGCGATTGCGGGCTTGTAGGGAATCATAACTAATGGACAGGTGGCAATTATGCGAGGAGAGTACCGGGGCAGATTCTTCCTGCGGCGGCGGATCTGGCGCTGCGGCGATTACATGGAGGTGGAGACATACCCGGTTTTTCAGCGGCCGGGTGTGCGGCGGGCCAAGTGCAGGCCGACGAGGGAGGCCCAGCGCCGATTAAACCAGCGGGATGCGGAGCTGCGCTTCCTGCGGACGGCAAGGCTGAATTTCACGGACGGGGACTATGAGATCGATATGACGTTTGCCAGGGCTGCGGAAGAAGCGGAAGCCAGACAGGCACTGCGGGCATATCTCCGGAAGCTGCGGACGATCTATCGGGCGGCAGAGAGCGAGCTGAAGTACATGTATACGCTGGAGCGGGGAAAGAAATCCGGGAGGACACATTTCCACATGATCCTCAACCGGGGACCGCTGAGCCGGGACGAGCTGGAGGAGCTCTGGCCCCACGGATGGCGCAACGCCCGGCGGCTGGACTTCGATGAAACCGGGCTCTGCGGTCTCAGCACCTACATAGCCAAGCAGGGTAAGGCGAGGAAGCCGGAGGAGATGGGAAAGCGGCGGTGGAGCTGCTCGAAGAATCTCATCCGTCCGCAGCCGGAGATATGCGACGCAGCGGTGGCCATGCCGGAGCTGGAGCGGCTGGTGGACGCCATCGACCGGCGCATGGCGGATGAAGACGTGCGGCAGGATTACCCCGGCTGGGAGCTGGTGGACGCCGAGGCGGTGAGGAACGCCGTCAACAGGGGCATGTATGTGCGCCTCAGCATCTGCCGCCTGGAACGGTGGCGGGGGCGGCGGCCCGTGGCGCGGTATTCGGTGGCGGATATCGGGGATGAATGGTAACAGGGACAGCGGCAGAGGGCATCTGCCGCCGATGAGACGTTGACGGGAGCGGGAATTTCGAGGGAGATTCCTGCATTTTTTATGCACAAATCGCAGGAAACCCGGCAAAAAGGAAAAAGTTGACACACTCGGATGAAAAAACGGGTGTATACAGGAAGTATAGATGCTCGGGGAGGCACGGGACGGTGGGTGGGAGCAACAATCGAGGCCCGGAGGACATGACGCTGGAGGAGCTTGAGCGGGCGCTTAAGCCCCAGCAGCGGAGCTTTGTCATGGAGCTGCTGCAGAACGGCGGGAACGGCACGGCGGCAGCCATCAAGGCGGGATACAGTCCGAAGAGCGCAGCGGCCCAGGCGACGCGCCTGTTAAAAAATGCGAAGGTCGTTGCGTACAGGCGGGCATGCGCGCGACAGATTTATAGCCAACTGGGACTGACGCCCCAGGCCATCGGGCTGCATCTGTACGAGATCTTCCAGCGGTGCATGGAGGCGAAGCCCCACATGAGCTGGGACACGGACGAACACGCCTATGTCCCGGACGGGAGCTGGCAGTTCGACGCCCGCGGCGCCATCAAGGCACTGGATATGCTGCTGCGTCTGCCGGGAGACACGGGCAAGCTGCCGCCAAAGCCCATGACCCTGGCGGAGAAAAAGAAGCGCATGGAGGCCCTGTTGAGCGCCGCCATGGAGGGAGACGATGGCGCAGATCGACGATGACCTGTCCCTGCTGGAATGGTGGGAGCAGCTGCGGGAGACGAACAACGCCGCCTTTCTGCCGCTCTTTTTCGACGAGCATAAATATCTGGTGCTGTGCGGGGGCGGCGGCAGCGGCAAGAGCATCTTCGCCGGACGGAAGGTGCTGGAGCGCCTCACCACGGAGCCGGGACACCGCTGGCTGGTGTGCCGGAAGGTGGCGCGGACGCTGCGGGACAGCTGCTTTGCCCAACTGCGGGGCCAGATCGCGAAATACTACCCGGAGGCCATGGCCAGGGTGAACCTGAGCGATATGCGCATCCGCTTCCGCAACGGTTCGGAGATCCTCTTCGCCGGCTTGGACGACGTGGAGAAGCTGAAATCCATCTACGATATCACGGGCATCTGGATCGAAGAGGCCAGCGAGATCACGGAGGGGGACCTGAATCAGCTGTCCATCCGTCTCCGCGGCGAAACGGCATACTACAAGCAGATCATCCTCAGTTTCAACCCGATCAGCATCACGCACTGGCTCAAGGGGAGATTCTTCGACCGGACGGATCCAGAAGCCATGACGCACCGGAGCACCTACCGGGACAACCGTTTCCTCCCGGAGGAGGACCGGCAGACGCTGGAAGCCTTTCGGGAGATCGACCCGTATTACTACCAGGTCTATTGCCTGGGGGAGTGGGGCGTCACCGGGAAGACGGTCTTTGATGGGCAGGCGGTATCCGAACGGCTGAGCAGGATCCCGCCGCCGGTGAAGCGGGGATTCTGGGAATACCGGGAGGACGGCAGCCTGAAGGACATCCGCTGGACGGAGGACAAGGCCGGGCCGGTGCTGATCTTCCGGGAACCGGAGGAGGGGCGACCCTATGTGATCGGGGGCGACACCTCCGGCGAGGGAAGCGATTTCTTCGTGGCCCAGGTGCTGGACAACGTGACCGGGGAGCAGGTGGCGGTGCTGCGGCATCAGTACGACGAGGACACCTATGCCAAGCAGGTATATTGCCTGGGAAAATACTACAACGACGCCCTGGTGGCCATCGAGGCCAACTTTTCCAGCTTTCCCATCAAGCGGCTGGAGCAGCTGGGATACCGGAACCAGTACGTCCGGGAGCAGGAGGACAGCTTCGCCGGGGCGGTGCGCAGGGCCTATGGCTTCCGCACCACGGCCGTCACGCGGCCGGTCATCATCGGCACCCTGGTGGAGGCCATGCGGGAGGGCATAAGCCTGGTGAACGACCGCAGGACCCTGGAGGAGATGCTCACCTTCGTACGGAATGAAAAGCTCCGCCCGGAAGCGCAGGCGGGGGCCCACGACGACTGCGTGATGGCCCTGGCCATCGCTTGGTACATAAGGCCGCATCAGCGTATGACGGTGACGGCAAAGGAGCCGGAGGGCGGGACAAGATGGACGGAGGACATGTGGGAGGATTACTACAGCGCAGACGCGGATACGCGGCTATATCTGATCGAAAAATGGGGAGAACCGAAGAGGTAGAGAGTGACCTCTCCACCGCTTCGCGGTTCAGGGGAGGCTTATGGAGGAAATATGAACAAATCAGAAAAGCTTGCATACTGGAAGGAATGGCTGGGGCGGAATGAGGCCGCTATGGGCGGCGAAATGCGGAAGATGGACGAGCGGGAGGCCCTTTACCGGGGGGAAGTCCGGGAGATCGCGCCGCTGACGCCCCGAGACACGAAGAAGAACGGGCAATACCGCAAAACCTCCCACGTCCGCAACATCATCGCGGAGAATATCGAGAGCGAAGTCTCCGCCGTCATCCCCCAGCCGAAGGTGACAGCCCGGCGGAAGGGCGACGAGTGGCGGGCGAAGATCCTGGAGGACATGCTGCGCAATGAGTTGGACCGGCTGCCTATGGAAACGCTCAACGACATGATGGAGCGCACCGTGCCCATCCAGGGCGGGGCCTACTGGCTGGTGGAATGGGACAATTCCAAGCGGACGCACGCAACCGTGGGGGACGTGACGGTGAGCATCCTGCACCCCAAGCAGGTGGTCCCTCAGGAGGGGGTCTTCACCGGTGTGGAGGATATGGACGCCATTGCCCTGAAGCTGCCCCAGACGCGGGCTTACATCAAGCGGGCCTATGGCAAGGACGTGGACGAGGGGGAGGAGGCCCCGGAGGCAAGGACGCTGGACGGGGACGCCGCTGCCGCGGAGGAGATGGTTACCCAGAACGTGGTCTACTACCGCAATGACAACGGCGGCATCGGGAAATTCTCCTGGGTGGGGGACACCGTCCTGGAGGACATGGAGGACTTCCAGGCCCGGCGGCTGTGCAGATGTACCCAATGCGGAGAAGTGCTGGGGCCGGAGGCGGACAAATGCCCGGCCTGCGGCTCGGAGCGGTCTGCGGAGGATGAAGAGGAGCGGGAAGAGCTGCTGATCGGCTTTACGACGGGGAACGGGACCCGGATACCCGGCGCCGCGGCCAGCGTGGACGAGCGGGGGATGCCGGTGATGCGTCCCACGGTGCTGCCTTACTACAAGCCCGCCCTGTTCCCCGTGTTCCTGCAAAAGAACGTCAGCCTTTTCGGACGGCTGCTGGGGGACTCGGACGTGGACAAGATCGCGGACCAGCAGAACACCGTGAACAGGATGGAGCAGAAGATCATCGACCGTTTCATCAAAGCGGGTACCAGGATCACCCTGCCGGACCGGGCAGACTTCCGCATCGACCCGGAGGACGGGGAGAAGTGGTATATCGGCAATGCCGCCGATGCGTCCCTGGTCGGGGTCTATCAGTTCTCCGGCGACCTCAGTCAGGAAATGCAGTACCTGGCGGGCGTTTACGAGGAGGCCCGGCAGGCCCTGGGCATCACCGACAGCTTCCAGGGCAGGAGGGACACCACGGCGCAATCCGGCGTGGCCAAGCAGTTCGCTGCCCAGCAGAGCGCCGGGCGGCTGGAATCGAAGCGGGTCATGAAGGAAGCGGCCTACGCGGAGCTGTTCAAGCGCATCGTCATGCTGAAGGTGGCCTACGCCGACGAGCCCCGGCCCATCGTGGCGGAGGACGACCGGGGACAGGCCAAATACGAGGAGTTCAACCGCTACGATTTTTATGAGCAGGACGAGGGGGGAGCGTGGCACTGCATCCTGGACGAGGACCGCTTTCTGTTTTCCTGCGACACCTCCGCCCCTCTGGCGAACGATCGGGAGCAGATGTGGCAGGAGGCGAGCCGGATGTTCCAGCTGGGGGCCTTCGGGAACCCTCAGGAAGAGGATACCCGCATCCTTTTCTGGTCGAAGCTGGAACAGCTCCACTATCCGGGAGCGAGCGACACGAAGGAATACCTGGAAAAACGGAAGCAGGAAGCGGAGGCTTCCGGGGAGTAAGGAAAACCACGTAACCCAAACCGAAGCCTTGCTTCGGTTTGGAGAGGAAGCGCGCGCCCACCGCAGAGCGGCGGGTCCCCTCGCGCGGAATGAGGACGTTTCGCCGGAATCAACGAGCAGCGACCAAAGGGAGCTGCGAAGCATTCCGGCGAATAAGGACGACAGAAAGGAGTTGAGCACATGGCGAAGGATTATGCAGGCAGGATCTCCAACGGCGGCGCCCAGGTGGTGAAAGCCCCCGGCCAGGCCGCGGCGGGCAAAAGCGGCGGCAAGGTCATCCGGGGCGGCGACCTGCGGGACGGACAGAAAAAGAACGATGCCCGCAAAGACAAGTAAGGAGGAGAGCAGATGGACGAACTGAATCATGCCGCGGAAAGCGGCGCAAGCATGCCTGAAGAAGCGGGGAGCACTTCCGACGACGGGCAGGTGAACGCCCAGCTGGCCCGGATCCGGGCGATGGACCCGGAGATGCGCGACCTGGGGGCCATCCTGCGCTCCGACGCCGGGGAGAGCTTCCGCCGGTATGTGGGGATGGGCCTGGACTTCGTGGACGCCTATACCCTGGCGGCCAGGGAAAGGCTGGAGGAGCTGCGCGCCCGCAGAGCGGAGGATGCGGCCAGGGCGAAGGCCGCGGGCAAGGATCACCTTTCCGCCACCACGAGCCGCGGCCGCGGCGCCCTCAGCGTGCCCGCCGGGGAGATGGCCATTATCCGGGCCCTCCTGCCCGACGCCACCGACGAGGAGATCCGCCGTTACTACAACCAGGACCGGAAACGCTTCGGAAGATAAGTGTCTCCCTGCATTCCGGCGAATAAGGACGACAGAAAGGAATTTGAAAATGAGAGGTTTTATCCCCTATCAGAATGAAGACGGGCGCGTGCCCCCCTGGGAATACCTGCCCTGCGGCGCGATCACGCCCAAGCTGGGCATGGCCCTGGTGCAGTCCTCCGGGAACCTGGCCGTTGCCGGCGGCACCCTGAAGCCCACCTATATCAGCATGTGCGAAAAGAGCGCGGCCTGCACCGCCGGGGACGTCATCCCCGTCATTCGGGTGCAGCCGGACCAGGTCTTTGAAACCACCAACTCTGCCAGCCTCAGCGGCGTGAACGTGGGCGACAAGGTCACCCTCCATGCCAGCAACGGCTGCCAGGTGACCGGCACCAAGACCTCCGGCGTGGCGACCATCGTGGCCAAGTTCGGCGACACGGCAGGCTCCCGCGTGCTGGTCCGCTTTGAATGATCAGGAAAGGAGGATAAAGGACTATGGCAAACATCACTTTTTCCGAGGGCTCCGGGGTCAACAATTCCATCTTCGGCAGCTCTCAGACCGCCGTCCGCATGCTCATCGAGAAGCGGGGCGAACAGTTTGAACGGGAGAGCATCGTGAACCGCATCTTTAAGCGGGACAACTCCTCCCACTGGGCGGAGAAATACACCTCCCTCACCGCGATGGAGGGCTTCAAGGTGGCCGGTGAGAACGGCGCTTATCCCACCGACGGCCAGGAGGAGGGCTACAGCAAGGTGCTGGAGGCCGTCACCTGGAAGGACAGCTTCTCCCTGAGCCGGGAGATCGTGGAGGACTCCAAGACCATCGACCTGCGCAAAAAGCCCGCGGGCTTCGTCACCGCCTACTACCGCACCAGGGAGAAGCTGGGGGCGGCCCTGCTGGGCGGCGCCATCAAGGGCGACGCCTCCGCTTCCTATGCCGGGGGCAGATTCGACCTGAAGACCAGCGACGGCCAGACCCTGTTCTATGCCGCCCACCCCGCCAAGCTGAAGGGCGACGCCCAGTGCAACCTCTTCTCCGACGCCTTCAGCGCCAACGCCCTGGGCATGCTGGAAGTGAAGATGCAGAACACCCGCGGGGACAACGACGAGATCCTGGACGTGGCGCCGGATACCATCCTGATCCCCAATATCCACAGCCTGAAGAAGACCGTCTTCGCCGCCATCGGCGCGGACAAGGACCCGGAGACCGCCAACAACGGCTTCAACTATCAGTTCGGCCGCTGGAACGTCATCGTTTGGCCCTACCTCAACCAGTTCATCACCGCCGGGACTTCCCCCTGGCTGCTGATGGATTCCAAGTACAATGAGGAATACGGCAGCCTCATCTGGCTGGACCGGGTGCCCCTGGATGTGCGCAGCACCGTGGACGAGAACACCGACGCCAATGTGTGGCGGGGCTACGCCCGCTTCACCGCCGGCTTCCACGACTGGCGAGGCATCGCCTGCGCCGGCGTCGCCGGCGCTACCGCGCTGGATTGATACTGAGCATCCATAAAAATGGATGCTTAGTATGATCGCAAGACCCGGCGGAATTCCGCCAAGCTTTCCTTCTTTCGGAACGGGCCCGTCGGTACCGGGTCCGCTCCGGGAAGGGGGAGAAAGGAACGAATGATGGATTACACGAGATTTACCAATGTGGAGGTCACCGGCGACCTGAAAATGAGCGGCAGCGCCGTCATGCCCGCCGCCACCAAGACCAAGGCCGGGGCGGTGAAGATGGCCGCCAAGGTTGCCGAAGCCGCCGGGGACGCGCCCACCGCCGCAGAATTCAAGGCCCTGCTGGATGCGCTGAAGGCGGCGGGGCTCATGAGCAATACCTGACGGGAGGCACGGCGATGGAATGGACCGTCGTGGCGGTGATCATCGCCCTCGTGGGGTTGATGGTCAGCGTTCTGACGCCCGCCATCAGGCTGAATACCAGCGTGACCAAGCTCAGCACCCTGGTGGACAACCTCAATGCCGGGCTCGACGCCATGGAGAACAGAAACAGCGAAGCGCACAGGCGTCTCTGGAATGAACTGGAAGGGCAGAAATCGACCGTCAGCGGCCACGAGACCCGCATCACCCTGCTGGAAAAACACGGATAGAGGCAGGTCCTGCCTCGCCGTTCCGAGACGGTATGAATGCCGGCGCGGGCATCCGTCTTTGTTCAAGGGGAGACGGATTGCCACAGCCCCTTCGGGGCTTCGCAATGACGGGGGACGGGAGCTGCGCAGCACACCGGGAAACCGTAGGAACCAAACCGAAGCCACCGCTTCGGTTTGGAGAGGACGTTTCGCCGGAATCTTTCAGGTGTTGGCCGACAGGTCGACACCTGACATTCCGGCGAATAAGGACGAGAGGACGATATGACAGTACATCAGTGCATTGTATTCGTGGACGGAATCGAACCCAATGCCTATACCAATGAACAGAAAGCGGCCTGGCTGAGCGAATGTGAGGGCCAGGTCCACACGGACGTATTCCTGCTGCATTCGAATGAGTTCCAGCCGGTGGAGTACGACCCGGACGAGGACAGGACCCTGGCGGTCCGTCCGCCTCACGACAAGATCTATCCCCGGTATCTCCAGGCCATGATCCACTATGCCAACGGGGAGTATGACCGCTATGCCGCCTCCATGCAGGTCTTCAATGCCGCTTGGGGCGAATTCGTGCGATGGTTCAGCAGGACCTACAGCCCCGCCGACGGCGATCCGAAGGAGGAGAGCTGATGAGCATAAAAAGGGTGCTCCCCTATGCGCCGGCGCCCGCCGTGACGGCGGAGGAAACCGGCGGGTCCACGCTGCCGCCCCAATGCAGCGAGGCGGTCATGGCCCGCGAGGAGGGCCGGCGGAGAAGCTCCCTATTTCAAGACTGCCCGGCGCAGATCCATTTGCGGGGACCGGGAGAATGAAAAATGAGTATGAATGAAGTCATCGAGCTGGCCCGGCGGGAGCTGGGCGTGACGGAAGAACCGGCGGGGAGCAACCGGGTCAAGTATTGGGAGGAGTACGGCGCCGGGATGCAGGGGCAGCCCTGGTGCGTGGCGTTTTTGTGGTGGGTGTTTCACCGGGCCGGGGAATCCGCCGCCTTTTTCGGCGGGGGGAGGACCGCCAGCTGCCGTCAGCTCCTTGGGTGGTATGCGTCCCAGGGACTGGTCTGCCCGGCGGAGGATGCCCAGGCAGGGGATATCGTCCTGTTGTCCTTCGACGGATCGGGGGAGGCCCAGCATTGCGGGCTCATCATAGAAGCGGAGCGGGGGACTGACGGCAGGCTCCTCTGGGTGCGTACCGTGGAGGGGAACACCTCGCCGAGCACAGCGGGCAGCCCGGATAACGGAGGCTGCGTGGCGGAAAAACTCCGTTATCCGCGGAACATCGTAAAGCTGTGCCGCCCCCGGTATCAGCCGGAGGAGGGGCAGGCTGACGACGTCGCCGGCCATTGGGCGGAGGAGAGCATCCGGCGCGTCCGGGCGGCGGGCCTGATGCAGGGCTATCCAGACGGAAGCTTCCGCCCGGACAGGCCCGTCACCCGCGCCGAGCTGGCGGTGATCCTGAAAAGATGGGAGGAATCGAAGTGAAGAAGTTTCTGAAAGCGGCTTCCATCCGCGCCCTGCGGACCTTCGCCCAGACGGCGGCGGCGCTCATCGGGACCAGCGCGGTCATGAAGGAAGTGGACTGGCCGGCGGTGCTGTCCGCGTCGGTGCTGGCGGGCATCCTGAGCCTGCTGACGAGCGCGGCCACGGGGCTGCCGGAGGTGGAGAAGGCCGATGCCTGACCGGATGCATACCCTGGAATCGGGGCTGCCCGGCTTCAGCGGCTATGAGGAGACCGAGGAAAAGGTAAACGCCCTCCAGAACTATCTGTATATGCTCTTGGAGGAGCTACGGTATATCCTGCGGCACCTGGACGCGGAGAACTTCACGGAAAGCGGGATAGAGACGCTGGTGGAGCGTGTGGCGGAGACCGCAGGCGGCAGCATTTCCGGCCAGGCGGTCACCCCGGACACGCTGATGGACGCCCTGTACGCAAAATATGGCTTCGTCGCGGACCTGGAGGTAAACCGGCTGCGGACGGACTGGCAGCGGGCCCTCAACTGCCGCTGCGGGAATCGGAACGACCTGCGCTACATCCGCATCCGCGGCGGGGAGATCGAATTCATCACGGCGTCGGTGGCTTCGCCGGTGCGCACGGTCCAGCTGACACGGGACGGAGAGCCCTGCTGGTGGACGGATGAGACCCGGACGGCCATGGGGAGGAAAGAGACGGCGTGGCCTGTGACGGTCTATGAATACGATGAGACCGTCAACGCCGGTATCCGCTTTGAGACCACCCCCAGAGGCAGGCTCCTGCCGGTGCTTTCCTTCGGCAGCGGCAGGGGGAGCGGCAGGGTCTATGGGGATGCGGACGGCCTGACGCTGGCGTATACCACGCCGGAGGGGGAGGAAGTGAGCCTCCTCCTTTCCGCGGACGGGTTCGTGGACGCGGACAAAATGCGGCGGCCCAAGGCTTACGATTTCCGCAGCATTTCGGACGGCGTCATCCGGGAGACAGTGGATGGAGATATCGTCACCGGCTACGCCGTGGAAAAGGATGCCCTGGGACGGATCGTCCGGCTGACGGCGGCGGACGGCCACGAGACGACGGTCCGCTGGTAAGGCAAAATGGGAGGATAGCATGGCTTACGACGAGACGAGTTTTCTCAACGGCATCGTCCTGGGCAGGGCGATGAAGGGCGTCAGCATGGCAAACCCGAACAGGGGCAATTTCCTGCGGGTGCTCTCCGGGCATCTGGCGGCGATGCGGATCGTGTCCCTTTGTCCGGGGGCCGCGCCGGGCCCGGCGGGGGGAAGCGTGACCGTGGAGTCCAGCAGCTTCGGCCCGGTCGGGCAGCGGATCCGGATAAGGCTGCTGCCGCCCGGTGATCCGGGCCTCAGCGGTCTCACCGTGGAAGGGAGGCTTGCGGCGGAGGCGGAGCTCATCCCTGCAGCGGCGGCAATGACCGGCGGGCTGGCGGGCGTTTTCGGCGCGGCGCTCCGCCGGAAGGCGGCGGAAGGAAGCTGGCGGGCGGAGAATATGCCCAACGGTATGGGCGGCACGGTGCTGGCCTCGGCCGTCATCACCACAGAAGAATAAAGGAGGAAACGACCATGGCGGGAACATGGACGAAAAACTGGCGGGCTTTCCGGAACCTCATGCTCATGGGGAGCCACCACAACGGACTGAGCACCATAAGGAATACTGACGGGGTCACGGTGGCGGACAGGTACACCGACAACATGACGTGTACGTCCCCCCTTGGCACGTACAACAATGACATGGGCACCTCCGGCTCGGCCTGCTGCATCCGGCTGGGCACCGGGAACACCGCGCCTGCCGCTACAGACTATGCCCTGGAGCAGCCGGCACAAATCAACTATCTGAGCTGTGCGGTGGGTGCGCCGGTCTATGACGACAGCGTGGGCACGGTGACCAGGACCATCACGGTTTCCGTTCAGAACACGGGCAGCGAAAACGTCACGATCCGGGAATGGGGGATCTTCGGCGCGATCCGGACCCTGGCCAGCTATTCCAGCAACGTGGCTACCGCCCTTCTTTACCGGGAAGTGCTGGACAGCCCCGTGACGCTGGGCCAGTATCAGGCGGCCTCCCTGGAACTGACGCTGAGCCTGACCCTGACGGACCCGGTGAGCTGAGGGGGCCAATATGAAGCTGCCGGAAATGCCCTCCCGGAGCATCATGCACCCGGCGGTGCAGGTGTCCTTCGGGGGGCTGGATCACAATCTCAGAGCCGGGGACGGGGCGCTCTGGTGGATGGAAAACCTGTCCGGGCGGGAGTTCCCGCTGCTGACGCCCCGGAGCCCGCGAGGCCTGCTGGCGACCCTGGAGAGTCCCGGCGGCATCGGCGCTGGGGAGAAGTCCTGGTGGGCCGACGGAACGGGGTTCTACTATGACGGGGTGCGGAAGGGGAGCGTGTCGGCGGGGGAAAAGGTCTTTGCCGCCATGGGCCGGTACGTCCTCATATTCCCGGACAAGAAATACTATGATATCTTCGCCGACGAATTCGGCGGCATGGAGGATTCCTGGCAGGGCGAGGCGGCCTTCTGCAGCGGGACCTACGCCGGGGTGCCCGCCAGGGCCAATACGATACGCTCGCCCGGCGCGGCCTGGGCCTTCCGGCCGGGGGACGCCCTGACCCTTTCCGGCTGCGTCCGCCATCCGGAGAACAACAAGACCCTGGTCCTGCGGGAGGCGGAGGGGGACGAGCTGCGCTTCGATGAAAACGCCCTGACGCTGGACCGGTACTGGGACTTCCGGCCGGAAGAACAGACGGAGGCGGGGACCTATCACTTCACGCCGGAGGACACGGCCCTGCAATTCACCCTGGGCTCCGCCCTGTCGCCGGGGGACAGCCTCCTTTGGGACGGCACAACCCTCACCGCCAGCATCGGCGGCGTCAGCAGCACCGTCGCCGTGACAGAGGGGAGCGGCGGCACGGAGCTGCGCTTTGCGGAAAAGGCGGCGGACTGCGCGGAAACGGCGGTCACCATCGCCCGGACGGTGCCGGATCTGGACTACGTCTGCGTCAATGAAAACCGGCTCTGGGGCTGCAGGGGAGACACCATCTATGCCAGCAAGCTGGGGGACCCCTTCAATTTCCATGTGTTTGAGGGGCTGGCCAGCGACAGCTGGGTCAGCGGGACCATGGACCCGGGGAACTTCACCGGCTGCGTCAGCTATCTGGGCTACCCCCTCTTTTTCAAGGAAGAAGCTCTCTACAAGGTCTATGGGGACAAGCCCTCCAACTTCCAGTGGACGCCTTCGGCCCGGCTGGGCGTCAAGGCCGGATGCCACAGGAGCCTGGCGGTGGCGGGAGAGACCCTCTACTATCTCAGCCGGGTGGGGGTCTGCGCCTACAGCGGCGGCATCCCCGCCCTGACCTCCGACGCCCTGGGGGCCAATACTTCCTGGCAAAGCGCTTCCGCAGGCTCCGACGGGGTGCGCTATTATGTCAGCATGTCCGACGGGGAGGCCTGGAGCCTTTTCGTCTACGACACCCGTTACCGGGTCTGGTACCGGGAGGACGCCTCCCATGCCCTGGGCTTTGCCTTCTGGGACGGGGGGCTCGGCATGCTCTGCGCCGACGGGCGCCTTTGGCGGCTGGATGGCAGTCGGGGCACGGCGGAGGGGCCAGTCTCCTGGGAAGCGGAATTCGCGGACTTTGCCCGCGTGTATGAGGATATGGTCGGCTTGAGCCAGAACAAGAAAGGATTGCTGCGCCTCCGGGTCCGCTGTGCGCTTCCGGAAGGCAGCCGCCTGGAAGCGCTGGTCATGTACGACTCTGACGGCGTCTGGCACAGCGCGGGCGCCTTGGAAGGGCCGGCGGCCAAGGGGAGCCGGGGCCTGCCGCTGATCCTGCGCCGCTGCGACCATTTCCGGCTGAAGCTGCGGGGCGTGGGCGGCGCGGTGATCTACAGCCTGACAGCCCTCCGGTATCCCGGAAGCGAGCTGCAGTGACAGCCGGTTGCGCCGGGAGCGGGGGAGCCGGTTACTTCATAGGAGGAAAACGAAATGGCGAGCATCAAAGCGGCGGGCGATCAGACCCGCCTGTTCACACGGGCGCAGAGCGCCGAGGAAAAGAAACGGCTGCAGCTGGCGGCACAGAAAAGCGCATTGCCCCTGGCCGCTGCTCTGGCAGCGGGGACAGCGGGGAACGCCCCGGTATCCCCTGCGGGAACGGGGGGCGCGGCAAACCAGGCAAGGAATGCGTATGCGCAGCTGCAGGCCCGGCAGGAGCGGGACCGGATCATGACCTCCGGAGACAACCGGGCCATCACCCAATATCTCCAGCAGGAGAGCATGCAGCGGACTGCGGACCGGCTGGCCGCTGCGGGGAACACCGCCGGGACAGCCGGACAGCCCACGCTTCAGAATCCCTATCAGGCGGCGGTGGCGTCCTCGACGCCTGCGGCCCAGCCCGTCCAGATGAAGGATCATCTTGTCTTCGGCAATCCCTCCGCGGGATTCCAGAGCGGCATGAGCGCCCGGGATCGGGCAAGCTGGGACGCCATCGGGCGGAAATACGCCGCCGGGGACGTCGGCTGGAACAGGGACACCAACCAATTCCGGAAAGACGGGAACTGGGGCAGCTATTACGACGATAACGGCAAAATCAACGGATGGCTCTACGCGGGCGACGGCATGGGCGGCTACGCTCCCGTCTTCGGCGGGAAGGTGGGCGAGACCGGTTACAAGCCCGGCACCGTCTTCTATTCCCCGGATGGGAAAGCCTACACCATGGGCGCCGACGGAACCCTGACCCTGAGCGGGACCGTGGAGTGGGCTAGGTACGGGGAATACGTCGGGCCCAAGGCAGGTTACCAGAACAGCTCCTTCTGGGCGCTGGACGATAGCGGAAACTACAAAAAATACTACAACGCCACCGCACCGGAAAAAGTATTGGAGGCAGCGGGCTATTACCGGAATGCAAACGGCCTTGTGCTGCCCATCGACGATCAGTACCGTCTCGCCCAGGCGGTGAAAAACGGGGCCATCACACCAGAGCAGGCGGCGAAGATCAAGGCGCAGCAAAGCGGCTATATCCCCGGCGGCAGCGTCAGCATGGCAGCCGGAACCATTCCAGGAGCTTCGGAGGAATACGCTGCCCGGATCACCCCGACGCAGAAACCTGCGCCGGGCGCGACCCCCGCGGTGGATCCGGGGAGCTACCGGCAGGCTGAGCCGGAAAACATGCAGGCGGACAGCCGGAATATTTACCAGCGGTATCTGGACCGGTGGGACTATCCTGCCCCGCCGGAATGGGACGGCACAGAGTATGAGCGGAAGCGGGACGAGCTGCTGGAAAGCGCCATGGATCCCTATGAGGGTTCCCCCTATGATGAGCGGCGGGACGACGCCCTCGTCGCCTACGGTGAGGCGTGGCAGGGCAGCGAATACCAGAAACAGCGGGACGCGGCGCTTCAGCGGGCGGAAAACATGCGCTGGAATTACGACCCCAGCGCCGACCCGGTGTGGCAAGCCCTGCAGAAGCAGTATCGCCGGGAGGGCGACAGAGCCACGCAGGATGCCCTGGGCCGGTATGCCGCCATGACCGGCGGCGTGCCCAGCAGCTACGCCGTGACCGCCGCGAGCCAGGCCGGGGACTACTACGCCGCCCAGCTCAGCGACCGGCTGCCCCAGCTCTACCAGGACGCCTACGACCGCTATCTCCGGGAATATGAGCGTCAGATGGGCATTTCCGATCAGTATCAGGGATTCGACGACAGGGAATACAGCCGCTGGGCGGACCGGCAGGGCAAAAACCTGGACCTGGCGGACCGGTACGACCAGTATGGCCGGCAGGACTACGACCGTTACATGGACAGGGTCAGCCGGCAGCTTTCCGGGGCGGACCGGTACGACCAATACGGCGGCAGGGAGTATGAGCGGTACATGGACCGGCTGGGGCAGTACGACGCCGACAGGAGCTTTGACTACGGCAGATACCGTGATGCCGTGGGGGACTACCGTTACGACGACGAGACCCGGTACGGCAGAGACTACCAGGCACGGCGGGACGCCGTTTCGGACGAGTGGGCGGAGCGCGCCTGGGCCCAGGAGCTGCGGGAATACGCCGACGCCCAGGGCTGGAAGACGGCGGAGTGGCAGCAATACCTCCGGGAATACGGGGACCAGCTTTCCGAGAGAGAGCGACAGTGGGCCTATGAGATGGCGCAGGACGCGGAGGACCGGCGGCTGGACGCGGAGGAGACGGCCTGGCAGCGTGAGCTGCGCTTGGCCCAGCTGGCCTATGACCGGGAGCGGGACGCGGAAGCCGACCGGCGGTGGGAAACCCAGTATCAGCAGAGCCTCCGGGAATACGACGATGCGCAGAAGCAGCGGGAGTTCGAAAACGCCATGACGACGCTCCGGGCATCCGGCGAGGTGGAGGATCGCAGCGCCGGAAGCGTCGGGAGCGGGCAGCGCGCCGCCGGAAAAACAAAAACGGCAGCATCCGGGAAGGACGCCGCCGAATACAGCGGAATGGTATATGCCGGGACCCATCCCGACGGGCGGAGACGCACCGTAGGTTACGGGGAACTGAAGACGATGCTGCGCAATGCCCTCATGGGCGGCAGCAGGGATGAGGAACAGATGCGCCGGATGATCGACGACTGGGCCGCCCAGGGGCGGATCGAGGATTACGAGGTCAGCATCCTGCGGCAGGAATTCGGCCTGGAAACCACGGCGCGGGGCGGCGCCTCCGGCGGGAGAGCGCTGCAATATACGAAGTGAGGCGAAAAAACTGCCCGACGATCCGCCCGATTTCATCATCGGTTACTTTTCCGGACGGTTCAGAAGGAGAATGGCCGCCAGGATCAGGAGGATGCCCGCCAGCTTGACGGCGTCCCTGGGTTCCCCGTAGGCGGCCATGCCCAGCACCGCGCCTACCAGGGGCTCCACCGCCGCCAGGATGGCGGCCCGGCCGGAGTCCATCCGCTGCAGGCCCCAGGTGTAGAGAAAGTAGGGCAGCACCGTGCTGATGACGCCGATGCCCAGGAGGGGGAGCAGCAGGGCGGGCTTCGCCGCCAGAATGCCCACCGCCGGCCCCGGTTGGCCCAGGGGCAGGGAGCCCAGAGCGCCCAGAAGGAAGGTGTAGGCGGTGACGGTCATGGAATCGTAGCGGCGGAGGGCGACGCGGGCGAAGATGGTGTAGAGGGCGTAGAAAAAGCCGGAGCCCAGGCCCGCCAGCAGCACCCGGCCCGTCAGCCGGTAGCTGGCCCCGAAGACGCCGCTGACCATGGCGCAGCCCAGCACCGTCATCCCCAGGCAGAGGAGCTTTACGCGGGTGATCTTTTCCTTGAACAGCAGGGCGGAGAGGATCAGCACGAAGGCGGGTGAGGTATAGAGCAGCACCACCGCCACGGAGGCCTGGCTGTGGATGGTAGCGTAAAAGTAGAGGGCATAGAAGCAGACCAGGCTGACGATGCCGGTGCCCGCGAACATCCAGATGTCCCGCAGACGGATGCGCAGCTTCGAGCGATCCCGCAGGGCCAGGAAAGGGAAGAAGACCAGGGCGGAGAGGGCCAGCCGGAGAAAGGCGATCTGCAGAGGGGCAAGGCCCGCGGCGGAAAGGGCGCGGACAAAGAGGCTGATGACGCCCCAGCAGACGCCTGCGACCAGCACACTGACGGCGGGTTTTGAACGGTTCATGCGTTATCCTCCCGAAATGGGAAAGCGTCCCCACGCCGAAGGCGCGGGGACGCTGGTTTTGGATTTGCCGAAAAACTCAGCTTTCCACGACCTCCAGGATCTCCATGGGGCACTGCTTGGCGCAGATGCCGCAGGCGATGCACTTGGAGGGGGGAAGGTCGGGCGAAGCCTGCACGATCAGACCAAAGGGGCACACCTCCACGCATTTGCCGCAGTGGACGCACTTTTTCTTGTCGATCATGTAGACGCCCTTGGGGTTCTGGGAGATGGCGCCGGCCTCGCAGCTGCGGGCGCACTTTCCGCACTGGATGCAGGAGCGGACGGCGATGGCCTTATCCGGCTTTTCGATGATCCGAATGCAGGATTTGGACACGTCGTAGTCCTTGTAAAAAGCGGATGCGCAGGCGACGGCGCACTGGAGGCACGCCTTGCACTGGCTGGCGTCCTTCACTTTGAGACGTTTCATTGGCAGAATCTCCTATTACTTGAATTCGCGCAGGAAACGGACCAGCTGAATGGCCTCGGTGGTGCCCACCACGATGCGCCAGTTGGGGAGCCGGGCTTCCAGCTCGCCCTTCAGCACGGCCACCTTGCCGGGCAGGATGAGGACCTTGTTGTTGTACTTGTTGTCGATGTCGAAGTCCTTGAAGAACTTCTCGATGCTGCCGGCGGAGAACTTGCCCGCGGCCCAGCTGGTGAGGACGCTGTAGCCGCCCGCATCGGTGATGAACATGTTGATGGGCACGCCGGAGCGCTCCAGCTCGCCGGAGACCACGAAGTAGGTCAGGGCGAAGTCCACGGTGACGCAGCAGATGCTGTTCTCGTCGGCTCCGTTCAGAGGATACACGCCCGGCTCCACCTTCATGGGCTTCTGGGGGTCGGTGAAGATGTTCTGGCGCAGGCCGTAAAGGGGCAGGGCCTCAGCGTAGCTCATGCTGTCCATCACGATGATGGAGCCGTAGCGCAGAGTGAACATGGAGGCCAGAGCGGCCTGCATATGCCGGTCCTTCCGGGCCAGACGGGCGGTGTTCACGATGGAGGGATAGCCGAAGGTCCGGTCGCCGCCCTTCAGGGCCGCGCGGCGAAGCTGCATGGCGTTGGCGAAGGCTTCCTTGATGGAAGCGCCGGTGACGTCGATGATCAGGTTCTTGTTGCCGGCGGCCTCCAGCTTCTCCACGGTGTCGTGGATCTCGCTGAGATCGGCGCCCTTGACGCCCAGCACCAGCTTGCCGGCGGCTAGGGCGTTGAAGGCTTCCCAGTTGTCGGCCTTGGCGCCTGTCAGGACCTTGGCGGCGGGGCCGGCGGCCTCCAGAGCGGCCTTGGCCCGATCCGCGTCGGCAGCCTCGATCACCAGATCGCGGCCCGTGGCGGCGGCCTTCTTTGCCAGCGCAGCACAGCGCTCGGGGCTCTGCTCCGCAGGGGCGTTGACGTAGAACACTTCCACATACATGCGCTCGCCGATGCGCTGGTAATCCACGGAGAGGGATTCGGCGATCTGGCGGTCGGTCACTTCGTCGTCCCGGTTGGCGCAGAGGAAGGAGGCGTAAAGGTTGCGGTTCACCAGGGTCTTCTCATGCCGCAGCATGACGGTCTCACCGCCCAGCTTGTGCTCGCCCACGGAGATGGTCTTCATGGGGGGCTCGGTGGCGGC
>JAEEGG010007671.1_pt1 | contig 24778 bp, 25 predicted proteins | sample 9134161 | NCBI WGS metagenome assembly JAEEGG01 (sample SAMN16246543, study PRJNA631951) | gut metagenome | biome: gut microbiome; feature: rumen; material: CR-attached | host: Bos | place: Iran: Karaj | collected 2018-10 | reverse complement strand
GCAAGACCTTCGTCTCCGCCAACCTCGCCAACGCCCTCGCGATCAAGGGCAAGAATACTATCGTCCTCGACCTCGACCTGCGCAAGCGCTCCCTGAGCATCTTCGCCGGCGAGCCCAAACGGGGCCTCTCCGACTGGCTCGGCGGCCAGGCCGACGACTGGCACCCGCTCGTCATCCACGGCGTCGGCGGCAACGACCTCGACGTCCTGCCCGTCGGGCAGATGCCCCCCAACCCCGCCGAGCTCCTCGCCGAGCCGCGCCTCGGGCAGCTCCTGGATGCGCTGAGAGCCGAATACGACTACATCTTCCTCGACTGCCCGCCGATCGAGATCGTGACCGACGCCGACCTCGTCGCCCCGCTCGCCGACATCACGGTATTCATCGTGCGCGCGGGCCTGCTCGAGCGCTCCATGCTCCCCCAGGTCGAGAAATTCTACACGACCAAGAAATACCGCAACATGGCCCTCCTGCTCAACGGCACCGACAGCACCGGCCGCTACGGCTACAAATACGGCTACAAATATGGTTACGGCCGCTACGGCACCTACGGCAAGTACGGCTCCTACGGAGACGAGAAAGACGCATAAGCGCATGGCCTACAAACACTTGCAATTCCCGGAAGGGACCCTGTTCCTCGTGACCGGCGGCGCCGGATTCATCGGATCCAACCTCTGCGAGGCCATCCTGGACCTCGGCTACAAGGTGCGGTGCCTCGACGACCTGAGCACCGGCAAGCAGGCGAACGTGGACCTGTTCGCCGGCCGTCCCGGCTATGAGTTCCTCAAAGGCGACATCAAGGACTTCGACACCTGCCTCAAGGCCTGCGAAGGCGTGGACTACGTCCTGCACCAGGCCGCCTGGGGCAGCGTCCCCCGCAGCATCGAGATGCCGCTTTTCTACTGCGCCAACAACATCCAGGGCACACTAAACATGTTGGAAGCCGCGCGCCGCGCCGGCGTCAAGACCTTCGTGTACGCATCCTCCAGTTCTGTCTACGGCGACGAGGCGCATCTTCCCAAGCAGGAAGGCGTCGAAGGCGCGCTCCTCAGCCCCTACGCCCTGACCAAGCGGGCCGACGAGGAATGGGCGAAACAGTACACGCGCCACTACGGCCTGCGGACCGTGGGCCTGCGCTACTTCAACGTGTTCGGACGCCGGCAGGACCCGAACGGGGCCTACGCCGCCGTGATCCCGAAGTTCATCAAGATGCTCCTGAATGACGAGCGTCCTACGATCAACGGAGATGGCCAGCAAAGCCGCGACTTTACTTATATCGAAAACGTCATCGAAGCCAATCTGAAAGCATGCCTCGCTCCCCACGAGGCGGCCGGCCAGGCATTCAATATTGCATACGGCGGTCGTGAATATCTTAATGACATTTACAAGACGCTGGTCGAGGCCCTTGGTAAAGATATCCAGCCCATCTATGGCCCCGACCGCAAAGGTGATATCAAGCATTCCAATGCTGACATATCTAAGGCCCGGGAACTCTTAGGATATGATCCCGAATATGATTTCCATCGAGGGCTGAATGAAGCTATCGATTGGTACAAAGCAAATCTGTAAATTTCCCATACAATGAAAGACACCAAAATCTGCGTCATCGGCCTCGGCTACGTGGGCCTGCCCCTGGCCCGGCTCTTCTCCACGAAGTTCCCGACCGTGGGCTTCGACATGAACCAGCGGCGCGTGGACGCGCTGATGGCCGGCCACGACGCCACCCTCGAAGTCTCCGACGACCTGCTCCAGGACGCCATCCGGAACCACGGCTTCCGCTGCACCACCCGGCTCGAGGACATCATCGACTGCAACTTCTACATCGTCGCCGTCCCCACCCCGGTCGACGCCGACAACAACCCCGACCTGCGCCCCCTGTACGGCGCCAGCACCACCGTGGGCAAGGTGATCAGCGAGGGCGACGTCGTCGTCTATGAGTCCACCGTCTATCCCGGCGTGACCGAAGACGAATGCATCCCCGTCGTAGAGAAAGTCTCCGGCCTCAAGCTCAATGAAGGCTTCTTCGCGGGCTACTCCCCCGAGCGCATCAACCCCGGCGACAAGCAGCACACCGTCGAGCACATCCGTAAAGTCACCTCCGGCAGCACGCCTGAAATCGGAAAGTATGTCAACGAAGTCTATGCCTCCGTCATCGCCGCCGGCACCCACCTCGCCCCCTCCATCAAGGTCGCCGAGGCCGCCAAGGTCATCGAGAACAGCCAGCGCGACGTCAACATCGCCTTCGTCAACGAGCTCAGCAAGATCTTCAACAAGATGGGCATCGACACCCTGGACGTCCTGGAAGCCGCGGGCACCAAGTGGAACTTCCTCCCCTTCCGCCCGGGCCTCGTCGGCGGCCACTGCATCGGCGTGGACCCCTACTACCTCGCCCAGTGCGCCCAGCGCCACGGCTACAACCCCGAGATCATCCTCGCCGGCCGCCGCATCAACGACGGCATGGGCGAATATGTCGCCACGGAGACCGTCAAGCTGATGCTCAAGAAGGGCATCCAGGTCCTCCACTCCGACATCCTGATCCTGGGATTCACCTTCAAGGAGAATTGCCCCGACGTGCGCAACACCAAGGTCATCGACATCTACCGTGCGCTCAAGGAGTACCACCTCGACATCACCGTCTATGACCCCTGGGCCGTCCCGGAGATCGTCGAGCGGGAGTACGGCATCCGTGTCGTCAACGAACTGCCCGACCAGAAGTTCGACGCCGTCATCGCCGCCGTAGCCCACCGCAAGTTCGAAGGGCTCGACATCCCCGCCCTGCTGAAAGACCGCCACGTCGTCTTCGACGTCAAAGGCACCCTCGACCGCACCCTGGTTGACGGGCGGCTCTAGGTCGTTATACATTTGAGCTGACTACAAATGAGTTATGCGATTTGCGGTCGAAATTTTCGTCCACTGATTCTAATACCGGCCCTGTTGATAATGCTCTCTTGTGCCCCGCCGGCACGGGCGCAACTCTCCCGCATCCGTTTCCACAGCTACAAGATCACTTCAGTCGTCCCCTCCACCGTCAACTCCATCCGAGGCGCGGTGGAATTTGTCCTGACCAACGACACCACCTCCTTCACGATGTCCGATATCCACGGCATCATTTACCGCAACGGGAAACCCTTCGTCCACGGTTTCTGCAATGACACCCACGTCCGCCAGGGCGAAGTGACCGTGCGCCCGGCCGGCACCGTCCAACTCTGCGACAGCGTCAGTCTCTGGGATGTCTTCCGCAACCTGTCCGACCTCCAACTGGATGAATATACCGGCGACCTGGAAATGATCATCACCGACGCCAAAGGCAAGAGCCGTACCTACTCCAAGAAAGGTATTCCGGTTGAGCTGCTGCTGAACAATTCCCTCAAGAAGAAAAGCAGCAAAGAATTAACAACAAACGACTAAACGATATGTCCATCTTCAAAGACAAGACCCTGATGATCACCGGCGGGACCGGTAGTTTCGGGAATGCCGTATTGAGGCGCTTCCTCTCCACTGACATCAAGGAGATCCGCATCTTCTCCCGCGACGAGAAGAAGCAGGACGACATGCGCCACGAATACCAGGCCAGCTACCCCAATGCCGCCAGCAAGATCAAGTTCTACATCGGCGACGTGCGTAACCGCTCCACCCTCAAGATGGCCGTCCGCGGCGTCGACTACATCTTCCACGCCGCTGCCCTCAAGCAAGTCCCCAGCTGCGAATTCTTCCCGATGGAAGCCGTCAAGACCAACGTAATCGGCACCGACAACGTCCTCGACGCCGCCATCGACGCCGGCGTCGAATGCGTCATCTGCCTCTCCACCGACAAGGCCGCCTACCCCATCAACGCGATGGGCATCAGCAAGGCCCTCGAAGAGAAAGTCGCCGTCGCCAAGAGCCGCAACTCGCTGAACACCCGCATCTGCTGCACCCGCTACGGCAACGTGATGTGCTCCCGCGGCAGCGTCATCCCCCTCTGGATCGACCAGATACGAAATGGCCAGCCCATCACCATCACCGAGCCCAAGATGACCCGCTTCATCATGAGTCTTGACGAAGCCGTGGACCTCGTCCTCTTCGCCTTCGAGCACGGCCAGAACGGCGACATCCTCGTCCAGAAAGCCCCCGCCTGCACTATCCAAACCCAGGCCGAAGCCGTCTGCGAACTCTTCGGCGGCGACAAGTCCCAGATCAAGGTCATCGGCATCCGCCATGGCGAAAAGGTCTATGAGACCCTCCTCACCAAGGAAGAATGCGCCAAGGCCGAAGACCTGGGCAATTTCTACCGCGTCCCCGCCGACAACCGCACCCTCAACTACGACAAATACTTCACCGAAGGCAACGTCAAAGCCGTCACCATCGAAGAATTCAACTCCGACAATACCCGCCGCCTCGGCCTCGAAGAAACCAAGGCCAAGATCGCTGCGCTGCAATACATCCAGAACGAGCTGAAAGGCATTCCCAACGTTGCCAAATGACGACGATAGTCACAACCTAAACCCAGAGACACGTAGACGACTCCGGCATTGCTAGGTTGCAGCTAAGTTGTTGCTAGGTTCATTTACTAAACTTTATTTTAGTTTACTCCAAACCCGTTTTGAGCATGCCAGGTCGTTGCTAGGTTGTTGCTAGGTTGTTGCTAGGTTCATTTACCAAACTTTATTTTAGTTTACTCCAAACCCGTTTTGAGCATGCCAGGTCGTTGCTAGGTTGTTGCTAAGTTGTTGCTAGGTTCATTTCACAGTGTATGTGCGTAATTAAATCAAAGATTCAGCCCAATCTTTCATTGGATTATATTCTCAATGGGTCTGAAAACAAGTTGTTTGACAGGAAGTCAGTAAAGATAAGACCAGCTGATCTTGCCCCTTTGATATCGGCTTTCGCTAATGCTGAAGGAGGAACCATCGTTATTGGCATCAATGAGAAAACTCGAGAAATTGAGGGTGTCAACAGTCTAGGCCCGGAGAAATTGAACAATCTTATTACCGCACCGAAGGATTGTTGCAAGCCGATGCCACGTTTCACAGAAGAATTTCTTTCTGTTAGAAATCACCTTGGCCAAGAGGATAGCATTCTGCTTTTACATATTGAATCCTGCCCAGACCAAGTCATACGGACGGCAAGCGATCAAACCTATTTGAGAATCGGAGATAAGACAAGGCAACTGCTTGGCGACGATCTCCGGAACTTGGAGTATAGTAAAAGCATCCGACATTTTGAAGACGAGTGTAACTTGGACGCATCCCTGGAAGACCTTGACCCCGAACTTCTTCAACGCTATAAAGAAATCTTACAGGCAGATGATCTGTCATTTGAACAAATCCTGAAAGCAAGGGGTTTTATAAAGACCAGAGATGGGTCAGACTACCTCACAAACGCTGCCGTACTTCTCTTCGCAAGCAATGTACAGCGTTTTTACCCCAATTGCCGTATCCGCTTCATTCGCTATGATGGCACTAAAGCGGGTACAGGGATGAATATAAACATTATTAAAGATTACAGCATCGATCTTCCATTGCTCCGCATTATTAATAGCGCCAAGGATTATATCAGCGCCCAACTTAGAGATTTCATGGCAATGGATCCCAAGACGGGCCGCTTTCAAACAGTTCCGGAATATCCGGAATTTGCTTGGCTGGAAGGGATTGTTAATGCGGTTACTCATAGAGAGTATGCCCTTGCTGGAGACTATATCAAAGTAACTATGTTTGATGACAGGCTGGAAATACAAAGCCCCGGAAAGCTTCCCAACCTGGTTACCATCGACAACATCAAGGAAACCCGCTATCCGAGAAATCCCAGAATCTCAAGAGTCCTGACTGACTTTGGATGGGTCAGAGAACTCAATGAGGGGGTAAAACGAATCTATTCCGATATGGCCGAGTTTTTCTTGGATGACCCTATCTATAGTGAGCCGGAGCAAGCCGTGAGACTTGTTCTCAAAAACAACATCGTCATGAGAAACATGCGGCGACAAGACCGGGCCATTGGCTTCGTGGGAGAGGGTGTATGGGCAAAACTGGATGACTTGGACCACAACATCCTTACAGTGATGGCCAGTAGATCAGTAATAAGCCGGGCTGAACTTGCAAAATACACAGACAGAGCTAATCGTACCATAACTGTACGCCTCAATAAGTTGATAGAGCGAGGGATTGTAAAGGCAAATGGAAACAGTTATGATCCAAAACGCACATACTCTATTGTTTACGAATAACAACCCTAAGTCAATATGGATTTAATCCCTTTACCCTACGCCCTCGACGCCCTTGAGCCCGTCATCAGCGCCAAGACCCTGAGCTTCCACCACGGCAAGCACCTCCAAGCTTACGTGGACAACCTCAACAAACTCCTTCCCGGCAGCGGCCTCGAAGACCTCCCCCTCGAAGAAATCGTAGCGAAGTCCTCCGGCCCCCTCTTCAACAACGCCGGCCAGGTCCTCAACCACAATATGTACTTCGAGCAGTTCAAACCCGCTTCTTCCGTCATGCCCGGCCCGACCGGGCATCTCAAGTCTCAGATCGAAAAGCAGTGGGGCTCCCTTCAGGCCTTCCAGGACGAATTCACCGCCAAAGGCGTCAGCCTCTTCGGCTCCGGCTGGGTCTGGCTCTCCGCCCAGGAAGACGGCACCCTCGTCATCACCCAGGAACCCGGCGCATCAAACCCCGTTTGTCACGTCATGCCCGACCCAAGCTCCGTCATGCCCGACCTGATCGGGCATCCCGGCCCGACCACAGTCATGCCCGGCTCGACCGGGCATCTCAAGCCCCTGCTGACCTTCGACGTCTGGGAGCACGCCTACTACCTCGACTGGCAAAACCGGCGCGGGGATCAGCTGAAGGCGTTGTGGGGGATTTTGGATTGGAAGGTGGTGGAGGGACGGTACAACACCCGCTAAATAACGGCGCGACTATTTGAGCTATATCACATCTTTTCATCGGTTACCTTTTACGACAAAGTAATATCCATCATCAAGAGGAAAGATTATTTCTATTTTAATCATAGACAGTATGGTCAACTCCATTTCAAGCAAATCGGATAGTGTTCAAATTGTTTACGAGAACTATCTAGCAGGGAAGTACTTTGTAAATCGACGTTATCAAAGAAAGTTAGTTTGGACACAAGAAGAAAAAATCGCTTTCGTTGATTCTCTTTTAAATCAGTATTCCGTCCCACTATTCTTATTAGCACAAACCACCAATTCCGAAAATAATATCTCATTTGAGATTATTGATGGCATGCAACGGCTTAATGCTATTGTATCTTTTATCGAGAATGAATTCTCCATTCCATGGAAGGGGAAACAGTTCTTTTTTGACCTAGACACTCTTGCCAGTACGCTCAATCTCAAGCAAAAGGGGCAACTGGTACAAAAACTTCCTGCACTGCCAAAAGAAGCGTGCATGGCTATTGTTTCATACCAAATACCCTTCTCTTATATTATTGCCGATCAACAGAGCATAGAGGAGATCTTTCGAAGAATCAATTCTTTTGGAAAACAGCTTTCAAAGCAGGAGATTCGGCAAGCTGGAGCAATAGGAGCTTTCTCGGACATGGTTAGAAAGATAGCATCTGCTATCCGCGGCGATGTTTCTGTTTCCGATAAACTCTCTTTAAATGATATGAAACAAATCAGCTTATCCAATATTCATTTAGATTATGGTATTGATGTTAGTCAAATCTGGTGGGTAAAGCAGCATATTGTAACTACGCCCAACATAAGAATCTCGAGAGATGAAGAGTTGATCGCTTGGATTCTATCTTATATTATACTCGGTAATAAGGTTGCACCGACAGCTAGGACTCTTAATCGTCTATATCGTTATGATATACTTGATGACGACGGCAATAATCTCGCTGCCTTATCTGAATCACGCATCCTAGAACTTGGCTCTGATAATATAATCAGCTGGTTCTGCAAATCCTTCTCCGTTCTCCTCGATGTCCTTCACTCTGCCGGAAAAGACTTCCGAACTCTTATATTTACAGAAGATGAGGCTGAAGGTTTAGTAAGAACCTTTCAAGTCGTTTTCTTATCATTCTATGAACTTCTTTTCAGAGAGCACAAATGCATATCTGACATGTCTGGATTAATAAAGCATCTAGACGGGATTGGAATGAATATTCTGAAAGGTATTGTTGAAGACCCTTGGACTGCAGACACACGATATAATAGGATTCAAGCTGTTAAAGGTGTCATTTCCCCATATTTCAAAAAGTCTAAAGGAGATGATGTCGCAAAAGACAGTTGGGTTCTAGAAATTGATAACATTATGCGCCTATCTATGTTAGAAGGCTCACAATACGATTTTAAGATAGGATTCCATACTTTTAAGGATTCTAGCTTTAATGCCGAGTTGATCAAACGCTGTGTTCGACTTCTTACAGCTGCCGTTAACAAGGGCCCGCATACTCATGGCTATGTTTTAGTAGGGATATGTGAGTCAAGGGAATCATTTGAATCGTTCAAGGCTTTTTATCATACGACTACTGGTTCAAGATTTCAGGACACTAATCTATTTATCACTGGAATTGATGAGGAAGTTAAGAAGTTTTATGGCGGTTCTTATGATAACTTTCAAAACGCAATAATAGCTGTTGTGAAGAACGAACCCATTGACGATGATGTGAAGCATTTCATTATTACCCACCTGAAGTTCCCTAAATACTATGGTGTTACATTGCTATTAATGGAGCTTCAGTCGTATGATACACCTGTTACTTACAATGATTCATATTATGAAAGGCAAGGCAATAATGTGATTCAGGTTGAAGGGGTAAAAGCGACTAAGGCTGTCGAGTCTCGCTTTTCATAGTCATAGTGTTCCTTTATAAGCGGCTATTCTAAGTATTGTAGATGGGGAGCTCATTTTATGGCTGAGAATAATACACTGTCCCCGATTAAGGTTTTTTTCTACCAAAGTCAATAGCCAACGCATTACGATAAACACCATTTTGCTGTATGAAAGAAAGCCTCTGATTGTGGCGGTGTCGTTGTACCTGAGACGGAGTGTGCTCTATACAATCGGGGGTGGCGACCATGTTATCTGTTGTCGTGGGCGGGATCGTGACCATATTTCTGCAACTTATTGAGGCGAAGGGGGGATATATTCGAGTCAAACAAATAATTAATCAGGAAAGATAAAAAAGCTTTAATCCAAGCACCCAACTAAATAAGGACAATTACTAAAGTATTTACACTATGGCTTTTACAACAGAAGATATTACTGTTCAGAGACTGATGATGCAGGTCGTCTACACGATTCCGCGCAATCAACGAAAGTATGTCTGGGATGAACGCAATTGGAAAGAGATGCTCGAAGACATTATTTTCGCGACAAATGAGGGGGCTCAAGATCATTTTTTCGGTAGTATTGTTTTAAAACAGGAACGGTCGGAGAATGGTCTGACTGTACTTTCGATAATTGATGGACAACAGCGTACAATTAGTATACTTCTATTGTTAGCCGCAGTAGAACAGTTCTTTAAAGAGAATAATGCGAAACCACAGTTTGATGGTTTAGAGCCTTATCTTAGAACAAAAGATCTTAATAGTGTTGAGCATGTAAAGGTCGCATCTGAGTATTACCCTCTGCTGGATACGGTTGTTAACTCAGTATGTGACTGGGATTCAGGTCATCATATTGTAGAACAAAGGTCAGCTCCTCCCAAAAATGAACAGCGCATTATGGATTGCTTATCGTTTTTCTATAATAGAATAAAAGACCTTTCTATTACAGAGATAGAGAAAATTAGGTTGTCCCTACTCCAATCCAGGATTGTTAGGATTACTGCTACAACTGAAGAAGACGCCTATACCGTTTTTGAAATTCTGAATGCGCGTGGTCAAGTGTTGGAAGACCATGAACTTCTCAAGAATTTTATCATGCGATATATACAACCGATATCTTTAAAGGATACTGTCAAAGAGCGATGGCATGACTCTGTTGAGACTCAACTGGGAGACTACCTTTCCAAGTTCATGCAGCATTATGTTGTACACCATTATCCTCAACATGAGAGTCTATCTCCTTATGGAATTGTCAAGCTTAATAGTACACCTGATTCCGTTAATGAACTTCTGGATGACTTCTGCACAAAAGCAAGTTATTACAAGAAAATTGTAATGTTGGCAACCGATTCCGAATACAACGCTACAGAGAAAAAGGTTTTTGGCTTTCTCTATTCAAATCGAGGTGAGCTATTCCGCCCCATTTTACTGACTCTGATGGGACTGAGAGCCAAGGGGTCCATAACCGAAGATCATTATAATAATACACTTGTTTTCATACGAGACTTCTTTGTCTGTTATAATATATTGGGACGTGAAACATCCAATAAGATTTCTGAGATGGTTCGGAAATATGCATACACTCTTTACCATTCTTATTCACAAGAGTTGTATGGAGATTTTATACAATCTATGTTGAAACGACTGCCTCGGAATGATGTATTTATTAGATCATTTAAGACCATAGGATGGTCGAGACATGCTAGCTTCTATTCTTCTGGTGACAAGAAAAGGGCTCGTATTGCACTTGAAACCTATGAAAAGATAATGTCAGGTAATGATAGTATCGAGGCCTTTACAATAGAGCACATCCAACCCGATTCTAATTCTCATGATGGAGGGAATATTGGAAACTTAGTGGTATTAGAAAGAGAGTTAAATGAGCGATGTAAGGACAAGCCCTTAGCCGAGAAACTACCGATATACGCTCAGTCTAGTTTTACCTCACCAGTCCATTTCTCACAACAGTTCTCAGGGAAGGATGAAACACTTAATGTTGATGCGCGTGCATCAGAAATGGCTCAAACTATTCTCGATAACCTTAACTCGCATCTATTGTCGTCACCCACAACTAAGAATCCTATAGATAATCCGATGAACATGTAGATCCATAATAGATTTTCGTTGTTCTGATAGCCCTTGCCCTCCCCATTATCATCCCCTTCCAACCGCCACCTCATTTTCAAGCCAATACAAAAAATGAAGGTCCTTGCGTTCCGACCTATTTCAGTCGTTATAAACATGCTTTGTCTGGACGCTGTTCTCCCATATCACAATACTACAACAACAGATTTGAGCAACTATGCTCACCCAAGTCAATAACCAACGAATAGCGAAGAACACCCTGCTGCTGTATGGGCGGATGCTGCTGATCATGGCGGTGTCGCTGTACACGAGCCGGGTGGTGCTTAATACGCTGGGGGTTGAGGATTATGGCATCTACAATGATGTGGGAGGCATTGTGACGATGTTCGCTTTCCTCAACGGGGCGATGGAGAAGTATATTTGAACTAAACTATCTATCAAACAAGAAGGATACAATCATTATCAATGATTCAAGCCTATACCCAACACTTCGGAAAACCTCAGACCGGACTTAAACATATCTTCAGCCTTTACCGCGTCTGCCCTACTGGGCCCACGTGGACCATCAGTACTTACTGGTGACTTGTTTTGCCTTTGACAAGGGAGTAGACCTCGTTAATATATGAATAATACGGATAATAATAGAAATCATGAGATTGATCTGGCACGCACTATTTGTATTCTGTGGGTAGTTGGTTTTTATCATTTATTAAGTTATTTCCCCTCAAATTACCAGTTAACAGGCAGGCTCGGCACATTGTGCTATGATATAACCATATGTGTTTTAGCCTGTTTCACATTTCTTTCTGGTTATTTCTTAAAAAAATACACTTTTAACAGTTTCGGAGATGTCCTGTTTTTTTACAAAAAAAGGATGCAGAGATTTTATCCTTTATTTGTAATTGCATCTCTAACATTGCTCTTTTTTGGCTCTAACATTCGTCAGGTTTTTTTTGCTATTATAGGGTTTTCTTTAGTCATTCCCCCACCACTTTATACTCTATGGTATTTCAGCATGCTGATGTTGTTTTATATGCTAACTCCGATCCTGAAGATTAAAAGAAACGCAAGAGATTTCGTGTTATTTGTAATTTCCTTTATTGCATTAATGCTCTTCTCTTATTTATTTGCAGACAAGCGGATCATGTTGTATCTCCCTTTTTATTTGATGGGGTTAAATATCTCTAATGATTCTGTTGAGAAATGGCTATCTAAGAATAGAATCGTAGTTTATTTATTCTTTTTTGTTGTTTGCGAATTCTTTCGTCAATACACAATTTCTCACTACTACTCTTATTGTTTTCTACCATTCGAGGCTATGGCAGGTGTCATTCTCTTATTGTCTTTGACGAAATGCGTGTATTCTAAAAGGTTAGAAAAACCTGTTACTTTTATAGCGGAAGCTTCGATGTGCGCATATCTGTTTCATCGGCAAATATATTCGATTATTCTCATATTTCTTAAGCATGTAACAGGACATACAAAAATGTCGATTCCTATAGCAGTTGTTTCTGTCATTGTGGTATTCTACTTAGCTTCTCTTATTCAAAGGGCATATAATAAACTATTAGCTAGAATGCAGATTAAGTAGTTCTTCATGCTATCTATTAAGTATTCGGATTAATTAGTACAATGCATCAATATTAATTGTGCTATACATACGATTCGGTTTTTTAACTATGGATGAGGTCTTATGATTGATTTCCCATTATTACCAGAAGTAGCCTCCAAATCTGCATGGATCCTAGGTGGAGTCATGTATTTTTCTATTATATTTCTATATTATAAGTGGGCTTTAGCAAGACCGATTTCTCCATCAGATTACTCGAAAAAGAATGGTTTTGTTTTTTTAGTTTTTATTTACTGTGTTTTAGCAATCTACACGGGAGATTGGAGCCATTTACAGATGGCTGTTCGGGAATCAGTCGGTACGGAATACATGAGTGGATTTGGTGTGGAAAGAGTTTATCATTACTTGGCGAACATCCTAAATGGCAATTATTTATTGTTCAGAATTATTGTCTGGGGGACGGGGCTATTCTTTCTGTTGCAATCTTTCAAGGCATCAAATCTTGATCCTTATCGTTGTTTATTTTTCCTATTTGGTATTTATATCACGGCCTTCGCATACTCAAGATCTGGGGCCGCCCATGCGATTTTCTATTGTGGCTTTGTCCTTTTATACCAAGAAAAGAGACCAGATGTTTTTCCCCGTCGTATTATAGGTCTAGCGTTAATCATAGCTTCTGTTTTCTTGCATAGAAGCATGCTTATACTCGTTGCATTTGTGCCACTTACTATGATACCTTTCAATAGAAAGACCTCTGTATTTATTCTTTTAGGCGCTTTTGTTTTAGCTCTTTTCTGGAGAAGGTTGTTTTCAGGAGCAATGGAGTTCATGGTTAATTTAGAAGAATATGCTTTTCGTATTGAAAATTATGAGGAACTTGCCAGGAGTCAGCACCTCTCATTTGATCTTAATGGCTTATTCTATTTGTGGTATAAGGGTATCATCCATGTCCCTTTCTGGGTAGCTATTGTCAACCTTTATAAGCTTATTAATCAAGGTGAAGTGCCATTGAGCGTTCAAGCAATATTTCGGATCTCAATTATCCTTTATGTTTTCATTATTATAATGCTCTTGACTTATGGGTCGGCGTCTGCTTTTTATTATCGTTATGAAAATATGTTATATATCGCAAATTCAATAATGATATGTTATCTATATCAAAATGGCCATATTCTCCGAAGGAAGTATTCTATGCTGTTTTGGATTTGTGCATTATCACAGTGCAAAGACTTTATATATAGAATTTTTTTCATTTGACTTCTGTTATACTAATGTTTGACATCAAATCTTTCATTGCGAGAGCATATAATCGTATTTATACTCCTTTTTGTAAGAAAAGAATGGCAAAATGCGGAAAGGATGTGTCTCTCTCTCCATTTAATAGTTTTATTACATACGAGAGTATGTATGTTGGCAACCATGTTCATATCGCGTATAATGCCGATTTCGTCGCCACTAGATCGCGCATTATCATTGGCGACCATGTCGTGTTTGGCCCACATGTAAGTATTCGTGGTGGAGATCATAGAGTAGATATTGTCGGGTTGAATGTGGATGAAATAAAGGATTGTGATAAGTTGCCCGAAAATGATGCAGATGTTGTGTTCGAGGGTGATAATTGGATAGGGATGAATGTTACTATTCTTAAAGGTGTGGTGGTTGGTCGAGGTGCAGTAATTGCCGCAGGAGCAGTTGTTGTTCATGATGTGCCGCGGTATGCTATCGTAGGTGGTATTCCTGCACGAACTTTAAAAATGAGGTTTTGTGAAGAAGACATATTACGGCATGAACAATTGTTGAAGGATCGGTTGTAAAGGGATTATCTGTAATGGCAAGTGATTATAATAACAGAAGAATAGCCAAGAACTCGATTCTTCTGAGTGTAAGGATGATTGTAGTGATAATTATATCACTATATATATCAAGAGTCACATTACAGAATCTTGGAGTCGAGGACTTTGGTATCTATAACGTTGTTTGCGGTTTCGTCTCAATGTTTACTTTTTTGAGTTCTGCCATGACATCTGGAATTCAGCGTTTTTATAACTACGAACTTGCTAAGAGTGGAGAAGATGGCGCTAACAAGGTTTTTTTAACATCTCTTCAATCACAAGCCATTCTGGCACTTATTATCGTAGTGTTACTAGAGAGTATAGGTGTATGGTACATTAATAATAAAATGGTTATCCCTGATAATCGTTTTTCTGCGGCAAAATGGATTTTCCAAATATCAGTATTATCGCTCGTCATATCAATGTTTAAAGCATCTTTTGATGCGGCAATAATGGCCCATGAAAGAATGGGGTTTTATGCTTTTTTGAGCATTTTGAACCAGGTATTAAAACTGACGATAGTTATGATCCTTCCATTACTGCCAGGGGATGTACTGATTACTTATGGCCTTTTATTCTTTCTTGTGACGATACTTGATCTTGCTATTAGTGCGATATACTCGCGAATTCAATTCAAAGAGATTCGATTTAGAAGAGCTTTTGAACGAGGCCTTTTTAAAAATATGTTTGTTTTTTCTGGTTGGAATATTTTAGGCAAGTTCGCGTTAACTATGAAGGAGCAAGGATTGAATATGATTATTAATCTATTCTTTGGACCTGTAATAAATGCGGCCAGGGCACTTGCATTCCAAGTAACAAGCGCACTTAATGGATTTGTGTCCAATATTTCTGTCGCTGTGAAGCCGCAGCTTACTCAGTCATATGCTCATGGTGACCGAAATCGTACTTTTTTGTTAATGTTTGCCAATACGAAAATAGGTTATTTGGTACTTTTTATTCTTGCTCTTCCCGTCAGTTTAGAAATAGAGTTTTTACTAAATCTATGGTTAGGGGCGGATGTGCCTGATTATACGGATTCTTTTATCATTATCGTCTTTTTAATCACACTCTTGAATGGGATGCAAGGTAATATCTCATTTGTAATACATGCAAATGGGAACATGAAATTATATTCTATCATTACAAGCCTAGTCACCTTATTGGTTATACCTTTAGGATATGGTGTTTTAGCATTGGGTTTCGACCCTAATTCCGTGTTCTGGGTTAGTTTGATAGTAACCTTCATAAACTATATTGTTAGTGTTTTGATTCTTCATCAAATTGTCCCATTTTCTTTGAGGTACTATTTTAATCAAGTCGTAATCCCTCTTATTATTATGTCGATGGTAGCGATTCCTGTCCCTCTGTGTCTTCGTTGTTTTATTAGAAGTGGTTGGTTTAGACTTCTCATCGTTTCTTCTGTCTCGGTTATTTCAACAACAATTACATCCTATTATGTGGCCTTGAACAGAGACGAAAGAGAATTTGTTAAAAGAGCTATTAACTTGAAACTACCATTTGTATTTCGGTAAAACAAAAAGTGACACGAAATATGGATAATTGCTTCCACATACTATTTTCCTATTCGCGTACGATCTTAAATAGGATATGTGTTATCGCACTTTATTGCTTGGCTTTGCCCTTTAAGAAGCGCTATTCTCAAATGAATATTTGGTTAATTTTGGAACGGGGACATGATGCCCAAGATAATGCTTGGCACTTCTTCAAGTATCTCAAGGATTATCACCCAGAAATTAATTCCAAATATGCCATTGTGAAGTCTTCTCCAGATTATAAAACGAACCTATCCAAATATCAAGAAGATGTAATTGAATATGGAAGTCTGTTATATTTTGTGATTCTTTACAATTCATCATACCTTATTAGTACGCATTTGCAAACTTACGTATACTTTAATGGACTATTTTCATGGTTATCACACTCAGCATTTGACATAAAGGCAAAGAAAGTGTTTCTGCAACATGGGATAACACATAATTTTCATCCCACTTACGAATACCCGAAGTTAAATGTGCAGCTCTTCATTTCTGGCGCAAATAACGAATACTTATTGTTGACATCATTATTTAAGTACCCGCAGAGTGTTGTAAAGTACACAGGTTTTGCTCGATTTGACAATCTCTTCAACTTTGAAAAAAAGCGGGTATTACTGATTATGCCAACATGGCGCGCAAAGTATACAAAGTTTAGCAAAGCTGATTTTGAGCAGACAGATTTTTATCTTTCTTACAAAGAGATATTAACTGATGTAGAGTTGCTTACAGTGCTAAATCAATGTAGATACGATCTCTTGTTCTACAATCATATTGAGTTTCAGAAGTTTAATTAATCTTTTAAAACCCTTTGCAGTGACCGGGTTAGATTAGTCCGGTTTGGAGAGATTAAGGTCCAGGATTTACTTAAAGAGGCTAGCCTCCTAGTGACAGATTACTCCTCTGTATATTACGATTTCTTTTATATGAAAAAACCTATTCTCTTCTTTAAATTGAATAAAGATGACTTCGAGAGTTCTCAGTATGGGAGAGATTATGATACCCCCGATGAATTTGGGTATGTGGCTTATAATCCGAGAATGACCATTAAAACCATTATTGAGCTTCTCCATAATGATTGCCTTTTTGAAGAGAGATTCTTAGAACATCATAAACAGGTTTTTCCTGTCTATGACAATCATAATTGTGAGAGAACTTTTGATGCGATTGTCAATCTATAGTTCTATAATAGATTATAGCGAACCTGATAGCGATATCTGATAGTTATTGATACTGAACGCCTTTCTGTGGTTCTGATTCATGAAGAAGTTTGACGTTAAAGAGTATTCATTAATACCTCCACCATTTGGCGGCGTGTCAGTTTATTTAGTGCGACTGATACGTCAGTTGAATCACGATGGCATAAAGGCCGGAGCCTACTATTCATTTGACAACAATGATAGTGAAATTAAAGAATCGCCTTTATTTGATCTATTTGTATGGGATAAGTCAGTTTCTCGCACTCGACGTTTTATTTCGCATTTTAAACGGATGATCAAGGCCTCTTCGGATTACAAAATAATACACATTCATGGGCATGAAGTGATGATACTAGCTGCTTTTGTTCATCTCGTCAGAAGGCAGGCAATTGTAATTACGATTCATAATGCAATGATTATTGAGACTTACTCTCGTTTCTCTTACTTCAAGAAACAGGCTTTCAACTACTTGGCGCGATCGGATGCCCGATGGATAGCCGTGAGCGAGCAAGCAAAAGAGAGATTGTTAGCATTACCTGTACGATTCAGACATCCGATCGAGGTCATCCCAGCATATGTTCCTGATACGTCAGAGATACAACCATTACCGAAACCATTGATGGATTATCTTAATCATCATAAGAAGATTATCACTTTTTACGGGCGGAGTTTTATGGTGTTCAAGGGACAAGATGTGTACGGCTTTCAAACAGCAATTAGAATGTATAGTAGATTAATTAATTATTATAATGAGGCTGTCGGCCTTGTCTTATGTATTTCTGATGTCTCCGATAGTAAAAGTATTGAGAAATTGCATAGGCTGGCTCTTGAATTGCACATTGATGATGCTATTTTCTGGCAGATGGGAGCCATTAAAGAAATTCGATCTTTGTGGCGAGGGACTGATTTATATATCAGGCCTACAGTCACCGATGGAGACTCTGTTTCCATTAGGGATGTATTAGCTGAGGGGGCAGCAGTTGTAGCTAGTGATGTGTGTCAGCGACCAGGGGGGGTAGTAACATATCGTTACGGCGACGATGATGATTTTTTTAATACCTGTGTGAATACTCTGAATAAGTCACGGTTGGCACCAAACGAAAGCTTTCATTATTATAACATGATAAAAGGCATTTACCTTTCGTTGATGGAAGAAAATCGTCTCTAGTACTTAACCATTTTGTTTTAGCTCTGTTGATCAATATGGGGATAATTGATGTTGCATTTGTGACATTGCGTAGGACACATTTAGTTTATATGGCCGAATATGTGAATTCTAAGCCAGATATGGAAGTAATACTCTATACTGTCCTACCCAAGAGGCGATGTAGAGATTTAGGCTATCACGGGAAAGTTATTAGTTTGGCTTTTCCTATCGGCCTTCTCCTATTGATATTGCAATGGTGGCCGAAGATGAATCCATATAGAAGAAGCAATTTAAACTACGTTTTCAGGACCTGGTTTGATAGAATTGTTTCATTTATAATAAGGCCATGCGATATACTCTTTTCATACAATGGCCAAGCAGTTTATTCATCATCAGCTGCTCATAATAAGTATAAAGCGATTACTATTTGCTATCAGGGTTCATCTCATATCTTAACCCAAACAGATGTTCGAAAGACGTACACAACCCAACTACCGTCAAAAGATAGCATTGAATATATGCTTCAACATTATGAGAACTCGGATTTTCTCTTTGCAATATCTCAATATGTCGCTAATTCAGATATTAGGAATGGTGTTGATCCTAAGCGAATAAGAATTCTCATCCCAGGGGTTGATACAAAATTTTTTAAACCAACCAGAAAACCGGGAAATGATTCTTATGATGTTCTAATGGTTGGATCGTGGTGGAAACATAAAGGATGTGATATGCTATTAAATGCTTGTCTTGATATTTTGAAAGTCAAGCTACTCCATGTGGGGTCTGTAATAGATTGCCCTATACCAGAAGGCCCTCTATTTAAGCATATTGATCATGTCCCTGAAAGTGAATTACCAAATTATTATGCACAAGCGAAGGTTTTTGCAAATCCTTCGTTGGACGAGGGTTTTGGTAATGTTTATATACAAGCTGCGGAGTGTGGACTCCCGATTGTAGGTTCGAGTAGATGTGGCGCTCTTGATATGAGTCTTTTGAACGGATACAAAGATAGTGTTTTTATAGTAAATGAACCTTTATGCCCCGAAAGCATTGCCAAAGCTATTCAAAAGGCATTAGATTATGCCAATCATATGCCATCTGGTTTTAGAGAGACTATCTCTGATAATCAGAATTTCTTTACGAGAGAGGCTGCTAGTGAGCGGTTATATAATCTATTGCATGAGGTTCTTTCTAATAAAGAAGTATGAAAATAGCATATTTGACATCTTATTTAGGAAAAGAGTTCCTTGCAAGATTCGGCAAAGGGAAGAGATTCGCCTTATCGGGTTCACTTAAGTCATTAGGAATAGCGCGTTCTTTGATGTATTCTGGTCATAAAGTCACTATTTATAGTCCTGCTGTGACGACCTGTAATGCTGTTATTCCTGCTTTTGAAGAGGTCGAAGTATATCCAGAAGGTAAATTGACAATAAAGTATTGCAATATACTCTCAAAGCATCATTGTGCACCTATTAACGATTGGCGAATCAGTAGGATGCTTAAGAAAGAAGCGAAGGATTATGATGCTTTTGTGTATTATAATATAACGCTTGGTGCGGCACTCTCAATAGGGGCCTTTAAGAACGACTTAAAGGTCATTGAGTACGAGGATAACATCTTCAACAGATCTTTAGCTGGTGATAAGATAAGCATGATAGGCTATAAACGGAAGCTCTATAACTACTTAATGAAACGGACTCATGGTGTTATGGCCGTGTGCTTGGGCTTACAATTAAAAGATACATTGAAATATAGTGTGCTTACGCCGGGAATTGTTAATGAAGAAGTCATAACCAATGTTTCGAGCCGGGTTAATACTCTTCAAAAAGATAAGCCTGTCCACATTATCCTTACAGGTGGTATCCATTATAGCAAAGGAGGAGACCTTCTAGTTAAGGCGATGACTTACATTCAAACGCCATGTATCGTTTCTGTATATGGGAACTGTGATTTAGATGAGAATCTAAAGAAGCTTATTGCTGAAGTCCCTAAACGTCACGAGTTTCATTTCAATGGCTATATGGAACACGAAAACCTGATAAAAACACTTGATAGAGAAGCTGATATCCTTATCAATACTACCCGTAGTATGGGCGTTGGGGCTCAGGCGGCAGGATTCCCGTTTAAAATGATGGAATACGCTTCGACTGGAAGGCCGATTGTCAGCAGCGAGATAGGAAAACTGGATGAAGAATACAATCGACACATTACATATTATGAGGGCGAGGACCCGGTAGTAATTGCAGCTGCGATTGAAGAAGTTATTGCTCATTATGATGAGAAAACGCAGTCGGCTCTTGAACTTCAGAAGATTGTCTTAAGTGAATATACAATAGAAGGAACAGGTAAAAAACTCGGAGCCTTCTTTAATACGATTTCGGCGCATGAATCCTAAAGAGATAGGTTGGATCCGAAGGATGGTTTATATTTGGCGTAACATCCGCGACAAGCATAGCTATAACAAGGGACATAATAATAAGATTATTAAGAGGAAAGGGCAAATTGTCGGTTCCCGTATACAGATTGTAGGTGATGGGAATAAAGTGTTGTTAGAAAATAGAGCAATGCTCTTGAATTCTTTAATTAGAATTACCGGAAATGATAATGTTGTATTACTAAAAGCAAACTCCTTTGTGTCTGGAGCAGAGCTTTGGGTAGAAAATGACAGATGCGAATTAAGCATTGGAGAGCGCACTTTTGTGGGGCACCATTCACATTTGGCTTGCACTGAGGACGGCACATTATTAAGTGTCGGCAATGATTGTATGATATCTTCATACGTGCAAGTTCGGACAGGAGATTCCCATTCCATAATTGATATGGAGGGTAATCGCATCAATCATGCACTGTCTGTTTTAATCGGTGATCACTGCTGGATAGGCGAGGGCTCAAAAGTATTGAAGGGTGTTGCCCTTGAGGGTGACGATATCGTTTCAACAGGAGCAATCGTTACAAAATCCTTTGGTAAGAACTTACTTATTGGAGGTGTCCCAGCAAAGGTATTAAAAGATAACGTTAACTGGAAAAGCGATCGTATATGAATGAGTCTTATATCAAATATGTAAAGGATAAATCGCCTCTCCGTTATTTGGCGGGATTGCTCATTCGATGGTGGCATTACCGCACTTTTCAGAGCTTAGTAAAGAAATCCAGAAAAAAAGGTTCGAAAATCGGAGAAGGTGTTGTTATTACAAAAAGCATATCAAAGGCCGCTAACCATAACTTAAGTATTGGCGATCACAGCACAATCAACAACTCATACTTGGATCTTCGAAATCCGATTACGATAGGGAAGAATGTTATTATTGGGGGAGGGAATATGATTCTGACAACTTCGCATGATGTAAACTCCCCAGAGTTCGCGAGAAAAGACTACGGGATTGAGATTGACGATTATGTGTGGATAACATCAAACGCCATAATTTTGCCGTCGTGTAGAAAAATTGGGTATGGCGCCGTCATCGGATGTGGTAGTGTTGTCGTCAGAGATGTAGAACCCATGGCTATTATGAGTGGGAACCCGGCGGTTAAGATTAAAGATCGTAGCCGGGTTCATTCAGAACATAGTCCAGAGATTAATCTAGGCGGAGATTTTTTATTGTATAAGCAGGCAAGAAAAGAATAAGTTATGGGCATGTTAGAAAGTTTTAAGACCGATGTAAAACGGATTACGAATGGTCCAAAACATCACTTATTTGGCTTTCATGACCTCTTGATATCCAATAAGGCGTCTACCAAGTATCTCTGCCTTGAAGTGGATACTATTAATAGACCACCACTTCCAGGCGAAGTGGTCGGAGTGGGCTATGTTGAGGACGGTCTATTTGTAAGGGTCGGTGATACTACGGCCTTTAATTATCCGCAAGGAGCAAGACAGCAGTGGGTTTCCGATACGGACTGCTTCACAGTCAATAATAGAGTTGGTAATAAGTGGGCGGCAGACCTGTACGATGCTGATACAAACACGCTGGTTGATCATTTACCGGCAACTGTCCATATGATGACAAGAGATGGACGTTTTGCACTAGGCTTGGATTATGCTCGTTTACATCGCTTAGGTGGCTATGGCTATACCGGTATTGAAGACATCGGGAAGAACGAACCTTTTCCGGAGGATAGCGGTATGACCATCATGGATATGCAGACAAAAGAAGTAAAGCTTCTAGTATCAGTAAAACAAGTTGCCGAGTGTGGGGTAAGTAACTTGTCCGGGCAGTCACATCATTATCTTACCCATCTTTGCATCAATCCATCAGGAACGCGTGTTGCATTCCTCCACCGTTATTTTATGCCAGATGGTGGTTTGATGACAAGATTGATGACCGTCAATATGGATGGAAGTGATTTACGATGTATCGGTCAGGGGTTCTTGAGCCACTTCGATTGGAAGGATGACAATCATATCTATATTTTCGGGCGTGTTGGCAGTTCGGTTGATGCAATGCGTAACAATCCCTTTATGTCGAATCCTCTTGTTAAGCATACATTGCGATTCGCGAAGAAAATGGTAAAAATGGTTATTGGCAAGGGTCGCGGCATAGTTGGGGGGATGTCTTTTTTGATGATAGACGACTCTTCCGATGCTATGGCACATGCCTTTGCGAAGGATATTATCCCCTCAGATGGTCATCCGATGACTCATCCGTTGAATAATGACTGGTGCATTTGTGACAACTATCCTGATGCTGAAGGTTATAGAGATTTGTTCCTTTATCATTTTTCCGAGGACACAAGAGTTAACCTTGGCCGATTTAAGAGACTTTTCGAGAGTCCAGATATGGCTTTGAAGACCGAATTCTTTAGTGGGATTGACCCCAAAATACTAAAGAGTGTTTCGGAAAAGGAATTTGCATTTACACGAAGTGGTTTGCATTGTGATTTACACCCTAGATGGAGTTCAGATGGGAAATGGGCGGTTTTTGATTCAATTCATGAAGGGACAAGACAAATATATAAGGTAGATGTTTCTAGCATAATTGGATAAGCGATGAAAAAGCTTTGCTGCGTATTCAATATCCCTTCACTTTATCGTGAAGCAATCTATCTTGATATTGACAAAGCATTTGAATGCGAGTGGTTTTTTGAGAATGAGAAGAACGATATTGCCTTGTTTGATACCTCTCAGTTGAAGGCTGTTTCCTTTTTGGAACGTGACCAATTCATTGGTCGTTTTTATAGGATGAGAGGTCTTCTAAGATGTTTGTGGAGGAGGAAAGATTTTGATCATTATTTGATGGTTGGCGCACCAATGTGCGTCTCTATATGGGCTCTATGCATTTATCTTAAGGTTTTCCATCCCAGAAAGAAGATTTACTTTTGGACGCATGGCTGGTATGGAAAAGAGTCACTTGCCGAAAGAGTAGTCAAAAAGTCCTTCCTCAATTTGGCTGATGAGCTCTTTGTTTATGGGAACTATGCCAAGGGACTGCTAGTAAACAACGGATTTAAGGAAGATCGGATTCACGTAATCCATAATTCTCTCTCTTATGATGTTCAGTTGGGTCTACGTAAGCAATTGTCTTCTTCGGACATTTATAAGAAGCATTTTGGGAACAGTCATCCTGTGCTTCTTTTCATAGGCCGCTTAACTCCGGTTAAGAAGCTTGATATGCTTCTGGATGCTTTGGATCTATTGAATAATAGAGGTGATCACTACAACTTGGTTTTTGTTGGAGACGGTAAAGAAAAGGAATCTTTGGCGCATAAAACAGTTGAGCTTAATCTGAATGAACAAGTTTGGTTCTATGGGGCTTGCTATGATGAAAAAGCCAATGCTGAACTGATTTTTAATGCTGACCTCTGTGTGGCGCCCGGTAATATAGGACTTACTGCTATGCATGTGCTAATGTTCGGATGTCCAGCTATCACTCACAATGACTTCCCCTATCAAATGCCTGAATTTGAAGCGATAGTGCCGTATAAGACTGGCAACTTTTTTGAGCGAGGAAGTGTCGTTTCAATGGCGGAGGTTATTGAAGATTGGTTTCGAGCAAACCATTCGTTGCGCGATTATATCCGTGAATGCTGCTACAAAGAAATTGATGAGTTTTGGACACCTGCTTTTCAGATGAATGTCCTAAAACAGGTATTGGGATAATGCCAAGGTTGCTTCAAATTAACTCTACGATTGGACAAGGTTCGACAGGCCGTATCGCGAAGATAATTTCCGAACAGGCTAGTTCTGATGGATGGGACTGCTATTCGGTTCATGGATCGCGATATGTAGGCGAATTGGCCGCGAATTCAATTCAAGTTTCCGGAAAACTTGACGAGTATGCACATTTCCTATTAAGCCGTGTTTTCGATATGCACGGTTTGGGGTCATGTAATGCTACCAAACAGTTAATCTCTGCAATTGACTCGATCCACCCGGATGTTGTCCATATTCATAATATTCATGGTTATTATGTGAATTATGAATTGCTGTTCCGGCATCTTGTTAAGGCTCAGTATCCGACTGTTATTACGATGCATGATTTTTGGCTAATGACCGGTCATTGTGCGTATATCAATAAGTACTGTCCTAAATGGGAGACAGGTTGCGGGACCTGTTCAAGGTTGCATGATTATCCTTAGCCCTTTTTAGATAGTTCGCATAAATACTGGGAGCTTAAGACAG
>JAEEGG010007670.1_pt1 | contig 24779 bp, 21 predicted proteins | sample 9134161 | NCBI WGS metagenome assembly JAEEGG01 (sample SAMN16246543, study PRJNA631951) | gut metagenome | biome: gut microbiome; feature: rumen; material: CR-attached | host: Bos | place: Iran: Karaj | collected 2018-10 | reverse complement strand
GCCGCAAAGCGCGACCTGGTATCCAAGGACATACCCGAGGCCAAGTTCAGGGAACTGATGGAGACCATGCTCTCAAGGAAGATCGATGCCACCATATACTCGGTCACGGGTATATATTTTTCCCCCGAGTCATCCAGGCGCGGTTTCTGCGAAGACTACAACACCAGAGTGGCTCCGGAAGACCGGATCCCCCTGTTCGGCTTCGGCAAAGACGAACTGGCCCGGGATATTATCCCGACATTCAACAAATTCCTGCTCATCGCTCCGCCGGAAGACTTCGTAGAGGAACTCAAGGCAGACAAGAGCCTGACCGTCGTATCTTCGGCCCCGACCTTCTACGATGTCATGACAGCTGATGTATCCAAAGGCGACGCCCTGCTCGAACTGGCGGATTATCTGGGCATTCCCAGAGAGAACACCTTCGCATCAGGCGATTCCGAGAACGATCTGACCATGCTCGAATCGGCAGCTTACGGTATCGCCATGGGTGATTCCGCCCCTAACGTGATCAGCGCGGCCTCCTTCGTCACCTCCACATGTGAAGAGGACGGATTTGCCCGCGCTGTCTTTGAATTTGTTATTCCCCGTGCAAAGAGCTTTACTTGAGCTTGCCCTCGATAAAGCCTGTTACCGATGCCTTGACTGAAGCAAGTCTTGCCGTTGCGGCATCCTTATCGGAGTCATAGCATCCGAAGTATATCTTGAGCTTAGGCTCGGTTCCCGAAGGTCTTGCACAAGCCCAGTCTATTCCCTTGTCGCCGCCCAGCTCATACAGAAGCACGTTGGACTTGGGCAGGTCGATATCGGTGATATTAACGCCTGAATCGGTGAATTCGTATCTCTTGGATGTCTTGTAATCACGGACAGCCTTGACCTCAGGGCCTCCGAGGAGCGCTCCGGCCTTCGCTGCGCTGTCAGCCGCTTCAAGCTCGGCTCTCAATTCATCCATCGAGCCCTTGATCTTCTCGATGCCTTCCTTGCCTTCGAGCGTGAGGCTTACCGTCTCTTCAAGGCCGAAGCCGTACTTGGCATAGACATGGTCAAGCCTGTCGGCAAGGGTCTCTCCTGCTTCGAAAGAAGCTGCCGCCATGTTGCAGATGAGCATTGCTGCCACTACCGCGTCCTTATCTCTTACGTCCCTTCCGGAGAGATATCCGTAGCTCTCTTCGAAGCCGAACTGATAGTGCATGTCGCCGAACTCGTCGAAGAGCTTGATCTTCTCGCCAATGAACTTGAATCCTGTGAGGACTTCCATGAGCTCTACTCCGTAGTAGTCACATACGGGCTTGGCAAGCTTTGTGGATACGATGGTAGTTACCGCAAATGACTTGTCCGGGAGCTTGCCGGCCTTCTGCTTAGCATCAAGGATATAGTCCAGCAGCATCAGGCCCATCTGGTTGCCCGTGAAGCATCTGTATCTGACTTCGCCGTTCTCCACCACCTTCGCCGCAGCACCGATCCTGTCTGAATCAGGATCCGTACCGAAAACAAGGGACGCATCCGTCTTCTTGGCAAGTTCGATCGCCATCGACAGCGCCTGGGGATCTTCAGGGTTGGGGAGCTTTACCGTAGGGAATGCTCCGTCAGGGAGTTCCTGCTCTGCTACAACATGGATATTCTTGAATCCCACTCTCTCGAGGATCCTTCTTACAGGCTTGTTGCCGGAACCGTGCAGAGGCGTGTAGACGATGCTCATGTCAGACTGTCTGTCGATAGCATCCTGATCCACGACGAGACCGGTCAGCATGGTCGTGTAAGCTTCATCTGCTTCCGCGCCGAACATCTGAACAATGCCTTCTGCTTTTGCCTTCTCAAGATCTGTCTTCTTCATGGAAGTAAGATCCGTGATGGCCTCTATCGACTTGAGGATGATGTCGGCTGCTTCCGGGGGAACCTGTCCGCCGTCTTCGCCGTATACCTTGTAGCCGTTGTATTTCGAGGGGTTGTGAGATGCAGTGATCATAACGCCCGCGAATGCCTTGAAGTAGCGGACGGAGAATGAGAGCATCGGTACCGGTCTGAGCTCATCGGACAGATAGGACTTGATGCCGTAAGCAGCGAGAGTCTCAGCGGTGATGTCTGCGAATTCCTTGGAGAAGTGCCTGGAATCGTATGAGATGACGACGCCCTTGGCAATTGCCTCGCTGCCGCAGGATAAGATGTACTGTGCCAGGCCCGTCGATGCCTTCCATACGGTGTACATGTTCATCCTGTTCGTACCGGCTCCCAGTACTCCTCTGAATCCGGCCGTGCCGAACTCGAGGTTCTTGTAGAAACGGTCCTCTATCTCCTTCTCGTCAGTGAGCGCTGCAAGTTCTGCCCTTGTAGCCTCGTCAAAGAAAGGATCCTCCGACCAAAATCTGTATTCGTCTTTGTAGTTCATGGTAAATGCCTCCCGTTTAATCTTTTTTCTTAGCCATTTTCCTTTGCTTTACGTCGTAAACCACATATACTGCGAGCGCTATGATGCCAACGCAGGAGACTGCTGCTCCCGCCTTGAGACCCGGCGCTGTAAACCTTAGTTCTGCACTGTGAGATCCGGCCGGGCACTTGAATGCGATGAATGCGCCCTGATAAGATCCGATCTCAGCCTCTTGTCCGTCGATATAGAGTGTCCAGCCGTTCTCGTAAGGAATGGTGGTGATGACGGTCTCATCAGCTCCGATATCCTTAACGGAGAGCTTCACCACTCCATCCGTTATCTGATCTGCAGTTACCTTGCCGGTGTCGATACCGTCAAACTGCCTGTCGAATGCATCGTAATCGAAGTATCCGATATTGAGGTCAAGATATGTCCATGCATCGCTGTCAGACTGGATAGAGATCATGACCTTCTCGCCTGCTTCGAAGCTTCCGAGCCTGAAGATCTGCGAGTAGAACGTATCGCTTCCGCATGATGCAACCTCGAGACCGTTGACATATACCCTGGTGTCATTGACTATGCGGTATGTGGACAGGTTCAGATACATCTCGTCTGAAGTCGGTGCGTTGAATTCATAGTTCACGCAGATCGGGATCGCATCGTTCATGCGGTAGATCGTGGTAAGGTTTTCTTCGACCTTGTCCGTGACACTGCTCTCATAACCGAGAACATCGAAGTATGCGTCGTCTTCTGCAAGGCTGCTCCCTACCGCCGAAGGATCTGCGGGTTCGGGAAGTGCCTCTGCCAGGAGTTCCTTCTCCAATTCGAATCCGGTCAGGTAATCACCGCTGTTGTAGATGCTGCCGTTCAAGATCTCCGGCTCGCCTGTCACGCTGTCATCCAGAGTGATGAAGAAATCTTCGGTAAACTGTTCCGGGAACAGCGAACGGTACCAGTCGTTCTGGAAAGCAAAATAGTCCTTCTCGTCATAAGCTCTCTCGAGCATGTAGAAATCAAAGTCCAGAGCCGAGTCGGCGGCAGCAAATGCGACGGGAAGAACGTCTTCGTTCTCATAGAAGTTCATCAACCCGGTGATCTTTGCCTCGTCTGTCTCCGGATAGAAGGATACCGGGCGTTCCGCGGCAACGGATCCCACCGAGAGGAAAGCATCCGCGGAAGGCACCACATATGAGTATCTGTTCGTGAAGTAGTTATAGTTGACGGCATAACCCAGCTGCTTGATGAACCTGACCATCTGCTTGTTGGAATTCGAATTGAACAGGGCAACGCCGTAGAAGTTGCCGTACATTGCTTCACCGGAATATGCGTAATTATAGGCAGAATAGTCAGGTGTCTTCTCGAGGCCTGCACGCATCGCACCGCTTCCTGCCCCTATAGCACCGGAATTTGCTCCGAAATCATTAAGCTCTTCGATGGACAGTGCCAGCTCATTCGAATCTCCCGTGATGATCGTCAGGGATTCGAGTGCCGACGTATTCGTAGGACCTGCGAAGGCAAGCTCGAAAACGCAGACCGTGATCAGCATCGGCGTTATCAGCTGAGGCATGTCTTCAAGCTGCTTGGGGAACTTCTTAACACTGTACAGATACAGCAGTCCGCAGTACCCGAGTGACAGTCCGGTATTGTAGATGAAGAGCTTGTCCTGTCCGATATGGTTCCCGATCGTATGGACCGTAACTATCATGAACATCATTATTCCGGCTGTGATGAGTATGTCCTTACGCGAGATCTCACTGATCTTCTCGAGAGCACGCAGTGCTATCACCAGGAAGACCGGAAGAAATACAAAGGCATGTCTGTGCTGGAACCAATTGGGATCGTCAAAGACCTGCCACATGATATCGATCCAGTAAAGCCCCGTGGAAAGGAGCATCGCGATGAGTGCAAGGATGTGGACCTTCTTCTCTTTGCCGGAATATGCCTTGGATACCAGATAGAGCACCGTGAGTACAGTTATGAGAAGTCCCATGAACAGGAACGGGAGGTTGTTGGGTAGAACGTCCTTGAATTCTCCGGGATTGCCGAGGAGCAGCATGGACATGAGGTCTATGGGATCGTACATGATGTATGTAGTACGTCCGGTAATGACGGTCTTGTCACTGTTCGTAATGGTATCGATTCCGATGGGGATGATAAGAACGGCAAGGACAAGTCCGCAGATGACGGCGCCTGCAACAAACTTCAGGACCTTCCTGACGGCAGTCTTCCTGTCTTCACCCGTGACATAGAGCCTTACGCAAAGATAGAAGAAACTGAATATGCCGGCCATGTATGCTATGTAGTAGTTCGTTGCGAACAAGAGCAGCAAAGTGACCAGTATGCCTGTCGTCTTCTGATCCTTTATGTATCTCTCGATAAAGTACAGAAGAAGGGGCAGCAGCAGATAACCGTCAAGCCACATAATGTGGAATGCAAATACCTGTGAATAGAGTGAGAATGCGTAGAACAGAGCCAATATGACAGGGAAGCTGCTCTTCTTATCCGTTGTCCTCGAACAAAGGAACAGGCACATGGAGCAGGCGGAAAGACTGAGCTTGCCTGCGATGAGGATGAATACAACGAGGTCGATCCTGGTTACATCGATGAACAGATATATGAGATTCAGCGGACTTGCGAGGTAGTAGCCATAGCTTCCCAGGAAGTTCTTGCCGAGTCCCATGGAGAAGGAATACGACAGAGCGGGGATCAGATCTGCACCGGCCGGAAGAGACAGGAGCTTATTGCGGAGCAACGCCAGGAAGGGCGCATACTGCGACTCCAGATCGCTTATCAGAACGGAATAATTGCCGAGCGGATACTTTCTGCAGACAAGGCCCAGGAAGATGTATATCGCGAGCGCTGCAAAGAATGCTATCAGCGGGCGCTTGTCAAAGCCCGAAGATCCCGTGCGTTTCTTCAGGGCAGGCTTCTTCCCTGTATCGAGTGCAGACAATTCTTTCATCAGATACCGTTCGCCTTTCGTATATCAATAAAACAACTTTTTGATTATAATACATTTTATTAAGTTGTTTCAATTGACGGCGGAAGCGGGAGGAACCCCACAAATGCTCATAAGCCTTATAGTTCCGTGTTATAACGAGGAAGAATCCCTTCCCCATCTTTACAATGCCCTGTGCGAAGTAAGAGATTCCGAAGACTGCAGGGATAAGACCTTCGAATTCATCTTCGTTAATGACGGAAGCTCGGATAAGACGGCTGAGCTGATCAGGGAGTACGCTTCTTCCGACCCCTGCGTAAGATATGTCATGTTTTCCAGGAATTTCGGCAAGGAATCCGCGATGTATGCCGGTCTGCAGAAGGCTAAGGGCGATTACGTCGCGATAATGGATGCCGATATGCAGGACCCGCCTTCCCTGATCCCCGACATGATCAGGTCCCTTGATGCCGATGAATGCGACATCGTGGCGGCAAGACGTGTTACCCGCGAGGGCGAGCCCAAGATAAGGAGCTTTTTCGCGCGCGCCTTCTACCGCCTTATCAACAGGATGTGCGATGTGGAGATCGCAGACGGTGCCAGAGACTTCAGGCTTATGAGAAGATCCGTAGTCGATGCCATCCTGAAGGTCACCGAGCGTCAGCGCTTCTCGAAGGGTATCTTTGCCTGGGTAGGGTTCAGGACCAAGTGGATCGAGCATGTCAACACACCGCGTGTTGCCGGCGAGACAAAGTGGAGCTTCTGGAAGCTTTTCCGTTATGCGATAGACGGTATCGTGGCCTTCACCATCGCACCTTTAAGACTTGCTTCCATCGCCGGGTTCGTATGTGCCGCAGCAGGCTTCATCTACATGATCTATTACTTTATCCGTGCGATCATCCTTCAGATCTATAACGAAGTACCGGGTTATCCGTCCTTGCTGTGCTTTATCCTCTTCATCGGAGGTCTGATCCTGATGGCACTGGGTCTGATCGGAGAATACGTCGGCAGGACCTACATTGAGACCAAAGCAAGGCCGATATACATCGCATCAGAAGAGAGTGAAGAAGAGAAGTCCTGACTTCTCTTTTTTATCGCCAGAAGAGGAAGAAGTCTTCCGCCCTCTCTAAGATATCCGGATAGATCAACTGCAGGTTGCTGTTGTAGAGCGGCAGGTATGACAGGAATATCAGCACCGGAGTCACGATAAGCGCTGCCATTATTATCCCGTACAGAGTCTTGCGTCCCGAAGGCACGGAGAGTGTTCTCATGAAGACAACACCGGTCATCATCGCGAGAATGAACGCAAAGTCTGCCGTGTATCTTACGGCTGTTCCGCCGCGGCAGAAATCAAACCAGGCTATAACGAAGGTGATGAACAGCGTGATGAGAGCATACGAACTGAACTCTATCCTTGCAGCTCTTCCGGGATGACCTTTCCGTGCAAATGTAAGCGTGCCCCACATAAGCAGCAGTCCGGCAAGGAAGAATGGGATGTTCATTATGCCTGCATTGAGTTCGATGTTTCTGAAGACCTCATAGTTATCGATCGGATATGCGATCATCTTGAAGAACGGGAACGTCGGAGACATGCTGTACGGCTGGAAGAAGTAGTAGAAGACCGATGCGGGCAAAAGCTTGATGTCGACCTTAAGCGAACTGATGTTGCTGATCGTCAGCTGATAGTTCTCTCCAAAGTCAAACGGGCTGCCGAACCTGAAATTGTTATAAGCCAGCATCAAGATGATGCCTGCGATGACCGGCAGGGCAAAAGCCGAGGCCTTAACCGCTTTGTTCCCGACGGTGTACTTCTTTTCCGTGAGTACCCTAATGAACGCAGGAAGCAACACTGCCGCACCCATCGCCGTAACGGGCCTCGCACCCGCGCAAAGAGCAAGTGACAATCCCGACAGCGCATAGAGGACTACTGCCGTCTTATCCTTCTTTGCCGACACAGCCGTAAAACCGAGAAATACCGCGAACCCGAGAAACGCCAGCGCGCAGAGAGCCGGAAGATAGTATTGCATCGGATAGAGCAGCTCGTAGAACATATGGCTCGATATGCAGACGACAGGTATCGACAGCAGATACGGCAACAGTTTCTTGCGCCTGATGTATCTTTGGGCTGTCGCGAGATAACCGAAGATTATGCCCGTCGCAGCCAGGGTTCCCGCCAGGCTGAGAGCCAGATTATATGAAGGCACGCAGCGGGTAATGAACCAGAACGGGAAGTAGAAGATCAATACCGGAGCCGCACCGAAATAGCAGTAATAGTGACCGTCACGATAAGCATAATCCCAACGGTAATAGACATTTGCAGCAGAACGTTCCGTAAAGTCGTATATGTTGTCCAGTTCATCGAGACCTTCTTCGGACGGAAGATCCAAATATGGCAGTCCCTTCTTCATGGCATCGAACTTCAGAGCGAAGATATCGTCCACCTCCCACGTATGGTAGAAGGGATATTCAACAAGCTCGAACTCGTCGGTCTTATAGACAAGGAATGTGGTCCCGACCGTAAGCAGGATGCAGAGAGCCAGCGCTATGACATGAGACTTCTTCCGCTCGTCAAAATACACCTTCCAAAGCCTGAAGGCGCAGATGAATACGGCTGCCGAGAAGATGACTGCCATGACAACAAACCTTGCCGCATTCGCGCGATAGGGAGACGTGTTGAAGGCGGTGACCCCGGTTATGGTTACCGGGTCAGTCACGCCTGTGACCAGGATCTCAGACCTTTTGAGGTCGCCGTATGGCCTCATGAACATGCTGACATCGTTATATCCCGATACGGGCTTTACGTCTGCCACGGAGAACGATGCTCCGGTGTTGTCATCCAGGACCTTGAACTGAACGAAAACGCCAAGCGGGTACTGGACCTCATCTCTGGCAAACCCGATGTTTACGGCTCTCGTGTAATCAGGAAGGTCGCTTATGAGGATCGCAGCATCACCTTCGAGCACGATCCCTTCTCCGGAACGGTGAGGCACCGTCAGGTCTTCACTTATCTCGTAGCTGGCCTGTGACAGGTCAGCCGCATAGTATTTCTGGTCCGCAGAGAAACTCCCCGCATTGAACAATACCGTCTCGAGTATGAGGATGACAGGGAGCGCGGCGGCAGCTGTCTTGCATGCTGTCTTGAGCCTGGTATCTTTACCCAGTATCAGTCCCACAACGCAGGCATCTGACATGAATGCAAATACCGCATATATCACGGGGCTTACAGGCGCGCCTTCGATCAGATAAGTGTTGGCCAGACGCCTGACGGCATTCTCGATGATCAGTATCAGCACTTCCTGACCGAGAAGCATCATCGCGACAAGGATGAGTATCAGAGACAGATCCTTCTCGCCGCGGTTGCCCTGAAGGTGCGACGCGATGGCTTTGCACAGTCTGCTCCTGCCGTAATCAAAAACAGACCGCCGCTTTGAGATCACATACACACAGAGTATGTAAGCCAAAACGGCGGCTGCAAAAGGCCAAACATAAACCGCGAGAACATCAGACATCGGGTGGGCCTTTAAAGTTGCTTTAGAGCTGTACGGTCATAAAGTCGATCTGCTGGGGTTCGAGCGGTCTGTCCTGATAATCCGTCTTAACGCTGCAGATCTTATCGACCTCTTCGATGCCTTCGATAAGCTTACCGAAAGCAGCATACTGACCGTCAAGGTGCGGGGAATCCTCGTGCATGATGAAGAACTGCGAGCCTGCGGAGTTCGGATCCATGGCGCGTGCCATGGAAAGAACGCCTCTGGTGTGCTTCAGGTCGTTCCTGAATCCGTTGGCTGTAAACTCGCCCTTGATGGTATATCCCGGGCCGCCCATGCCGGTGCCCTGGGGATCTCCGCCCTGGATCATGAATCCCGGGATGACTCTGTGGAAGATAAGGCCGTTATAGAAGCCCTTACCTGCAAGGTCAATGAAATTCTTTACTGTCTCAGGTGCGATATCGGGATAGAGCTCCGCCTTCATGACGGCGCCGTCCTTCATTGTGATCGTTACTATAGGATTTGCCATTGTTATTATTTCCTTCCTTGTAGTCAGTATGTCGGCATCAGGACTTTGCTACTTCCTTGATGGTAGTTGCAAGACCGGCGATACCCTGAAGGTCTGAAGGGATGATGATCTTTGTGGAAGATCCCTGGCCGACCTTCTCGAGAGCCTCAAGGCCCTTGATGGCGATAAGTCCGTCGTCAGCGCCGACATCCTTGATCATCTGAAGACCCTTAGCGGTAGCTTCCTGGATCTCGAGGATAGCCTGAGCCTGACCTTCAGCCTCACGGATCTGAGCTTCCTTCTTAGCCTCAGCTCTGAGGATAGCTGCTTCCTTCTCACCTTCTGCAACTCTGATTGCAGATTCCTTCTCACCTTCTGCGATGAGGATCTTCTCTCTCTTCTCTCGCTCAGCCTTCATCTGCTTCTCCATCGCCTGCTGGATCTCCTTAGGCGGGATGATGTTCTTGAGCTCTACTCGGTTGACCTTGATGCCCCAGGGGTCTGTTGCTTCGTCCAGGATCTCTCTCATCCTTGTGTTGATGATGTCACGTGATGTGAGTGTCTGGTCGAGCTCGAGGTCACCGATGATGTTACGGAGAGTTGTAGCTGACAGGTTCTCGATAGCGATGATCGGACGCTCGATACCGTATGTATAGAGCTTAGGATCGATGATCTGGTAGAACACGACAGTATCGATCTGCATCGTAACGTTATCCTTTGTGATAACGGCCTGGGGAGCGAAGTCTGCGACCTTCTCCTTGAGTGAGATCTTCTTTGCTACCTTATCGATGAAAGGGACCTTGAGGTGAAGACCTGTGTCCCAGGTAGTCTTATAAGTTCCGAGACGCTCGATGATGAACGTTGTTGCCTGCGGTACGATCTTGATGCATGAGATGATCAGGCCGAGGATCACACCGATTACGATTACCAGACCGATGACAATGCCTACTGCAGCGCCGTCTGATGAAAGATTCATTAACATTTTCCAATTCCTCCTTAGTTGTTTGCTTCTACCGGTTCAACGATGGCCTTGACGCCCTCGAGAGCCGTAACTCTTACCCTTGTACCTTCGGAGATCGGGATCGAAGCCTTAGCGCTCCATACCTGACCTTCCACCTTGATCTGCCCTTTGCCGTCGTCAGGAACGATGTCCTTGATAACGACTCCCTCCGAACCGATGTATCTGTCAGCATTGGTCGGCTGGGCATATCCCTTCTTCTTTTTGTCCAGTCTGGGCTTGATCCAGATCATGCAGATGATAAAGGTGATGACCGTCACTACTGCCATCGCGATGATCTGTACCAGGATATCAGCACCGCAAAGTGCGAGTATCATGGCGACCAGTGCGCCGGCACAGACCCAGACACTGACAAGCGCTGTCGTCATGAATTCTATTACAAGTGCGACGACTGCGACTGCGAGCCATAAAAGCCACAGATTTTCCATAAATCTATCCTCCTATTCCTATTATTCGGGGATTCCAACCCCCTTCTGACAATTATACAATAATCGTTGATGTTTTTGGGGATTATCGTACGCGCGCGCCGGCCTCGTCGTAAAACACTTCTTCAAGTGTCAGACCGCACGCGGGCAGCGTTCTGCCGGCATTCTTCCTGTCTCGGGATTCGATTATCCCTCCGACGGAATCCGCGGGTATCCTTCCCATGCCGGCTTCAAGGATCGTGCCTGATATGATGCGCACCATGTTGTACAGGAATGCTTCTCCCTTAACTTCGATCTCGATCATCTCAGGGCAGCATTCAGCTCTTCTTACCTCGACGCCAGTCAGCCTTCTTACAAAGGTGTTCTGGCTGCCGCCTGCTGCACAGAAAGCCTCGAAATCATGCTCTCCCGCAAAGAAGGATGCTGCCGTCTTCATCGCCTCAAGATCCAGGTCATAAGGACAGAAATAAGAGTATCTGGCGTGCAGGGGTGAAGGTGTCCTCGAATTATAGATCCTGTACACGTACCTCTTGCCGCCTATATCGAATCTTGCCGAGAAATCATCTCTTACGTAAAAAGCCCTCGTGACGGCAACGTCATCATCCAGGATGGCATTCATCGCCAGAGGGATATTTTCCTCGGGAATGACAAACGGGACGTCGGCATGACTTAAGTGGCATCTCGCATGCACACCTGCGTCAGTCCGGGAACATCCCGTAAGTCTTATGTTCTCTTTGAATAATGTGCCGAGCGCCGTCTCCAATACATCCTGAACCGCTCTTCCGTTCTTCTGCGACTGGAAGCCTGAGAACGAAGTTCCGTCGAATTCGGTTATCAGAGCAAGACGCGGCATCGGGCGGGACGGCTTACTTGCCGTTCTTACCGTGATCAGCGCAGGACTTGCCCATCATGGCAGCTCCTACGATACCGGCATCGTTGCCCATCTGCGCAAGCTCGATCCTTGTCTTCTTTACTCCGGGGCCGAAGTAAGGTCTGGACATTGTCTTCTCACGCATGGGGATAAGGAGCGGATCGCCTTCGTTGCAGACACCGCCGCCTACCACGAGGACTTCAGGCATGAAAGCATTGATCGCATTAGCCAGACCGTCCGCCAGATAAGAAGTATAAGTATCGACAACTTCCTTGGCTGTCTCGTCGCCGTCACGCATCGCGATGAAGGCTATCTGTGCATTCCATTCGCCCTGCTGTTCGTATACCTTGTTAAGAAGTGAATCCGGATTCTTCTCGGCAGCTTCCCTTGTCATCCTCGCAAGAGCGGATGCGGAAGCATACTGCTCAAAGCAGCCCTTCCTGCCGCACGGACATTCAATGCCGCCGGAGACGAGAACGGTGTGTCCGAACTCCGAACCTGCCTGATTGAAGCCTGAATATATCTTGCCGTCAACGATAACGCCTGCGCCTACGCCGGTTCCGAGCGTGATCGTAACCGAGTCCTTTGCACCCTTTGCGGCACCTGCAACAGCTTCAGCCATTGCAGCGCAGTTTGCATCGTTGTCGATGTATACCGGAAGATCGATGACCTCCCTTATGAGCTTTCTCATCGGAGCCATAACAAAAGGCAGATTGTTGGAATATACGAGAAGACCCTCGTCATTGTCAGGTGTTCCCGGAGAACCGATGCCGATAGCCTCGATGTCCGATACCTCAAGGCCTGCATCCTTTACCGCGTCAGCTGCAAGCCTGCCCATGTCATGGATGATGTCTTCCATAGGACGGTCGGCATTAGTCTTGCAAGTTACCTTGTTAAGGAGCTTACCTTCATCCGTTACTACTCCGGCCTTGATGTTGGTGCCACCAAGATCGATTCCCACATAATTTGCCATATCTCGAAGATTCCGCCTTTCAGCTTATATTCGTAAATAGAATTCTAACACAGCCCGACTGCTATCTCAAAGACAAATCAATGACAACAAGCAGTACGGCACAGAGCCCGAGGAAAAGTCCCGTAAGAACATCCGTCAGGGTCAGCTTCAAGGGGTTGAGCTTTGTCCTTCCCTCTCCGCCTCTGTAGCATCTCGCATCCATTGCCACGGCAAGTTCCTCGGCACGCTTGAAGCTCGATACGAACAGAGGTATGAGCACCGTGATGTATCCTTTGACCCTGTTGATGAATGTTCCCGTGTCATAGTCCGCGCCCCTGGACACCTGCGCCTTCATTATCTTGTCGGTCTCGGCTACCAGTGTGGGTATGAACCTGAGTGCGATGGACATCATCATGGCCATCTCGTGTACGGGTACCTTGATGACCTTGAGGGGTGAGAAGAGCTTTTCGAGGGCATCGGATATCTTAAGCGGAGTCGTGGTCAGCGTCAGGAGGATGCTCGTCGAGACGATGAGGAACATGAGCCTGACCGCCATGAGTACTGCCCTGTAGATGCCGTTATCGGTTATCTTGATGATCTTCCATTCAAAGAGGACATTGCCCTGCCCTATCGTCAGAACGTTGAGCAGCAGGATGAAGATGGCCAGCGGCAGGATCGGCTTTACGGTAGTCCAGAGTATGCCGGGCTTGATCTTGCCCATGATGAGCTGGATCAGCGTTATCACCGTGAGCGCGATTATCGCCTGCGGCGTGCTTATTATGAATATCGCTGCAAGATACAGGATATAGAGGATCGTCTTCACCCTGGGATCCGTGCGGTGAAGGAGCGAGTCAGCTTTGTAGTAGCGTCCGATGGAGATGTTCTCAAGCACGGCCCTTCACCTCTTTCCTGACGCTCCTTACGATGGAAGCAGCCTCTTTGTAAGAGTCGAATTCCGGCTTGCCGAACTCTATACCCGGGAGCTCCGCGGCAATTGCCGTCTTCAGCTTATCGGCAAATCTGGTCAGAACGGGGATATCGAGGCCTGCTGCAGATACTTCCTCCGTATTGTTGAAGAATTCATCCGGCGGTGCAGTCTTGATGATCTTTCCGTCCTTAATGGCACATACACGGTCGCAGTTCCTTGCGGCCTCGTCCATATTATGGGATACGAGGATTATCGTGGTGCCGCTCTTCTTAAGGTCGGAGATGAGCTTGAACATCTCGTCTCTTCCGTGGGGATCCAGGCCCGAGGCGGGTTCGTCGAGCACCAGTATCTCGGGGCGCATTACGAGCACGCCGGCGATCGCCACGCGTCTCTTCTGGCCTCCGGACAGCTCGAAAGGACTCTTGCCCAGAACATCTTCGGGAAGTCCCACTCTTGCTGCGGCCTCGAGTATGCGCGATTTCTGTTCGCTCTCAGGGATCTTGAGCTTCTTGAGTCCGTACGCGATGTCCTTGTAGACTGTCTCTTCGAACAGCTGGTATTCCGGATACTGGAAGACAAGGCCTACGGTCCTTCTGATCTGTGCCCTGTCCTTCTTGTCCGAACAGTGAAGGACCTTATCCTTCGTCCTGATCTCTATGTCTCCGGTCTGGGGCTTAAGGATCGCATTGAGATGTGTGATGAGAGTCGTCTTGCCGCAGCCGCTCGCTCCGGCTATCCCGAGGACTTCGCCCTTTCTGACGTCAAGATCGATATCAGATATAGCCTTGCTTGTCCCGTCATATGAATGGCTGAGGCCTTTGATGCTCATGATGATCTCATCGGAGGACTTATCTTCCGGCTCTTCCGTATCCGGTATGTAGGCAGAGACCATTCGCGGGATCATCCTGACTATCCTGCGGATCAGCTTGTCTTCAGACTCCAGATCAGACGGCAGTATCTCTTCGCCGCAGATCATTGCGATCTGATAGCACAGAGCAAAGTTCTCGGGCTGCTTAAGGCCGCATTCACCGAGCCTTCCGCTCGAGAACACTTCCGGCGGCGTTCCGTCAAGGACCACTTTGCCCTTGTTCATTACTATTATCCTGTCGCATCTGGCAGCTTCTGCCATGTCATGGGTTATGGTTATGAGGGTGAGGTTCTTCTCGCGGCGCATCTGTTCCACAAGCTCGAGGAACTCATCCCTGCACAAAGGATCGAGCATTGCCGTCGCTTCGTCCAGTATCAGCACTTCCGGCCTCATGGCAAGTGCACCTGCTATGGCAAGCTTCTGCTTCTGGCCGCCCGACAGGCTTGCTGCCTCCCTGTGCCTCAGGTCATACAGGCCGGTCTCTTTAAGGGCGGAATCAACGCGCTCCCTGAGCTCAGGGTTGGGGATACCGAGGTTCTCCGGACCGAAAGCTGTGTCTTCCTCAACTATGGTTCCGACTATCTGGTTGTCCGGATTCTGGAATACGCATGAGCATCTCTTCCTTATCTCCCAGAAGTTGTCATTATCGGCAGAATCCCTGCCCCAGATGACGATCTTACCTCTGTCGGGAGTCTCGAGAAGGTCTATGAGCTTGGCAAGCGTGGATTTGCCCGAACCGTTGGAACCGGTCACGGCAACATAAGAGCCGCGCTCTATCTTGAGCGTAACTCCGTCAACAGCCTTGGTCGCTGTCTCCTTGCCTTCCCCGTCGTCACTCAGGTAGCTGAATGCCACGTCGGACAGGGATATCATGTCCTTCTCGTCAGCCAAATGCCCTCTCCCTAATTATTTGGTCTACCTATTGTAAAAAGAACGGGGAAAGATGTAAACAATCTTTCCCCGTATAAACTGTAAAATTGTGCAGTGCTTAGATTACACGAACTCTAGGATAGCCATCTCGGATCCGTCACCGCGTCTAGCGCCGAGTCTGATGATCCTTGTGTAGCCGCCTGTTCTGCCGGCATATCTGGGTGCGATCTCGTCGAAAAGCTTGTTTGTAGGGTTAACTACATAGCCCTCGCTGTCGTGGCTCTTGATAAGCCACTTCATCATAGCCTTGCGTGCAGCGAGACGTGAAGGATCGTCAACCTGAACTGTCTTTGTCTTAACTTCACGGTCAACTACCTCGTACTGAGCGCCGGACTTGGAAGTCTTTGTCTTAAGAACCTTCTTGCCCTTACCGTCGAGCTTAGCAGCGGAGACTGTGATCTCCTTTGTTGTGAAGTTGTCCTTCTCCTTAACTGCAGATGCTACGAGACCCTCTACGATTGCACTTACTTCCTTAGCACGTGCAACTGTTGTCTCTACCTTACCGTTTATGATCATGGTGGTAACCATATTCTTCAGGATAGCCGTACGCTGATCAGAAGCACGGCCCATTTTTCTGTTAGGCATTTTATTGCTCCTCCTACCTTGAGATTAGTCTGCTTGATCCTTGAGGTGAAGGCCCATCTCGTCGAGCTTCTCGATGATTTCTTCGAGAGACTTCTTACCGAGGTTTCTGACCTTGATCATCTCATCCATCGTCTTGGCGACAAGATCGCCGACCGTATTGATCTGTGCCCTCTTAAGGCAGTTGTATGTACGGACGGAGAAATCCAAGTCTTCGATGATGCCGGAGAGCTTGGAATCATGTTCGCCGGTCTCCTCTACGTTCTTGAAGCTCAGAGCAGAATCAGTATCAGCAAGAGCTGTGAAGAACTTGAGGTGATCTATAAGGCAGTTGGCAGCTGAAGAGAGCGCCTCGTCAACCTCGATCGTGCCGTCTGTCCAGACTTCGATCGTAAGGCTGTCGTAGTCAGTCCTTGCACCTACACGTGTGTTCTCGACCTTATAGTTTGCCTTCTTTACAGGTGTGAATACAGAATCGATCGGGATAACGCCGATGACCTGCTTATCAGGCTTGTTCTGTTCAGCGGTGTTGTATCCGCGTCCCTTCTCGAGTGTGAATTCCATGAATACGTCATCAGCACCGTTGAGGTGAGCGATAACGTGCTCGGGATTCATGATCTCAACATCGGGTCCGTGAACGATATCGCCTGCTGTAAGCTCGCCGGTTCTGCCCTTCGCAACGCTGATGCTTACGATGTTGGACTCGTTGTGGAGCTTAGCGCGAATGCCCTTGATGTTAAGGATTATCTCGGTCATATCCTCGATAATGCCCGGAACCGTGGAGAATTCATGCCTGATCTTATCTATCTTAATAGTTGTAACTGCCGCGCCGGAGAGCGAGGACAGAAGAACTCTGCGCAGAGAGTTGCCAAGAGTTGTACCGAAGCCGCGCTCAAGCGGAGAGATGACATACTTGCCGTATGACTTGTCTTCGTTGGATTCAACGCACTTTACGGTCGGCTGGCTTATTTCCATCATATCTTATCCTCCTAATATATTTGTTATCCGTATTACCAGAGTCAGATATTACTTGGAATACAACTCGACGATAGCGACTTCGTTAACAGGTGTGTCGATCTGGTCTCTTGTAGGTACTGCAAGAACCTTACCGTTAAGCTTCTCGAGATCGGACTCAACCCATGCAGGAACTGCTCTAGCGCCTGTAACTGCAACGATATCCTTGAATCTCTGAGAACCTCTAGCGTTCTCCTTGATCTCGATCTGATCGCCGACCTTAACAGAGTAGGAAGGGATGTTAACAGTCTTGCCGTTAACATTAACGTTCCTGTGGCTTACGATCTGTCTAGCTTCATCTCTTGTACGTGCAAGACCCATTCTGAAGATAACATTGTCGAGTCTTGTCTCAAGAAGGATCATGAGGTTCTCACCGGTTGTGCCGTACTTAAGCTTCTGTGCCTTGCCGAAATAGTTTCTGAAAGGCTTCTCGAGTACGCCGTAGATGAACTTAGCCTTCTGCTTCTCTTCGAGCTGAATGCCGTATTCACTCTTCTTCTTGCGCATATCGCTTGTCTTTTTCTTTGACTTCTTCTTCTCTATACCCAGGAAGGCAGGCTCAACACCGAGGGCTCTGCACTTCTTAAGGACAGGTGTCATATCTCTAGCCATTGATATATCCTCTTTTCTTTACTAGTAAATCGATTCCCAAGCGTCAGATTAAACTCTTCTGCGCTTCGGAGGACGGCAGCCGTTGTGAGGAACGGGTGTAACGTCCTTGATCATTGTAACCCTGAGGCCTGCTGTCTCGAGTGCACGAACTGCTGACTCTCTTCCGGATCCGGGACCCTTGACATAAACGTCAACAGTCTTCATACCGTGGTCAACTGCAGTCTTTGCAGCCTTCTCGGATGCAACCTGTGCAGCATAGCTTGTGCCCTTACGTGAACCCTTGGCGTCCATACCTGCGGATGCCCAGGAAATGCAGTTGCCCTGCTTGTCTGTAATGGTTACGATCGTATTGTTAAAGGTAGCGTGAATATGAGCCTGACCTTCTACAACATTCTTACGTTCAGACCTTCTCGGTCTCTTTGTATCTCTTGCCATAAAAGCTATCCTCCCTTACTTCTTCTTGCCAGCAACAGTGTGCTTCGGGCCCTTACGGGTACGAGCGTTGTTCTTTGTGTTCTGGCCTCTTACAGGGAGTCCGAGTCTGTGACGTCTTCCGCGATAGCATCCGATATCTGTCAGTCTCTTGATGTTGCTCTGGACTTCTCTCTTGAGGTCACCCTCAACCTTGTAATTGTTCTCGATCTGATCACGAATCTTAGCGACTTCATCCTCTGAGAGATCCTTTACGCGGGTATCAGGATTGATTCCTGTAGCCTTGATGATCTCGGAAGCGCTTGTGTTACCGATGCCGTAAATGTATGTAAGAGCAATCTCGATTCTCTTATCATTCGGCAAATCTACGCCGGCTATACGAGCCATTTAGTGTACCTCCATAAAATGGTAATGTTGTTGGATATATATACAACACGCTCGTGTAAGGAACTTCAGTTTCCCGAAGCAGCCGCCCTTACTGGGTGGCGTGTAATATTCTATTTCCTTTTACTTCTTCTTTGTTGCTTTGCGGCAGTGAGCAAGTGTGCCGCCGATCCGTCTTGCCGCGGGGCTAAATCCGCAGACAGATCCATCACCTGAATTAACCCTGTCTCTGCTTATGCTTAGGGTCGGAACAGATGATCATAACCTTGCCGTGACGACGAATGACCTTACATTTCTCGCACATCGGCTTGACTGATGGTCTGACTTTCATAGTAGATCCTCCTGCTGTTTGTTATACACAACAAAATGAGCGCCTTTTACGCGCATGCTAAACAATTATATCAGAATCTTTTCAGGATTCAACTGTTTTTTTGAAACCGAAGCAATGTTAGCTGCCTTTTGCAGGATTATCGGTCTTTACCCAATTATCAAAATCAAATATATTCTGATTTGCAATTTTGTACCAGTTACAATCATCTTCGTAAAAGAAAGTATTGCCAGTATTGTAATCCGGATTCCATATCTCCATATCATTAGTAGGAGAATAGCTGACATACAAATCGCCGTTCTTCAAGTCAGAGTTGATTGGAACCCCGGTTGCCGGATTGACCGGATTGTCAATAATGCCCTGCATCGCAATAGTGGGAACATCTGCAATCGTCATAAAAGAATAGTCCGTCACAAATCCGGTTGAACCAAAATCTTTGACCATAAGTAACGAGTTCCAGGGTTCTGCCGTGAATTCGTAGTCTTCTGTTACCAAACCTTCAAACAAATACACTGCATATCCGTGATCACTTACTATAATTATCCGTGTATTATCATAAAGATCGTTAGCCCGCAGATAATCAAAGTATTCGCCCAATTCTTTCAGAGCAAGCACCTGACATTCATAGTCTGCAGCCTGCACGGGATCCCACATGTAAATCTCGCCATTGCCGTCAGAAATATAGTAACCTTCTTCAAACTCATATGGAGTATACGGATCGAAATTACTGATATTTGTTACATCGTGCGTAACCTGATTGTCCATAATAAACAGACCGCCGTTGTAATCATTGTCGATCTGCGTCATGCTTTCAAGATTATCAAGCACTCTGTAATTCTCCAGCAAATTTAATACATTAACTATATCCTCTTCCACAGAAAGATAATCTCCGTTGTCATATATAGTTTCCTGCAGACATAAAGGAGAACACCTGAAGAGACTGTACATAAACAGATTGCGATATCTTCTGTTCTCGGCATTATAATATTCTTCAGTGTCACTGCTGAAGAATACCTTGCCATGATACGTATAACAATTACCGATATCTTCAAACGAAGAATAATCACCGCTCCAGGTCCAGCCTACGAATGGCAGATCCATCAAAGTCACACAGAACCCCTGATTGCTGAATAATACCGGTAAGACCCGTAATGCTTCGTCGTGCTTTTCAGCCAAAGACTCATCTGCTCTGGCATCCATTCTCTCCGGGGTATACTCATATCCCCCAAATAAAGCAGATGTTGTTTTTAGAGTATTCTGGGCAAATGAAACCGTGTTAGGATAATAAACAAAACCTTCAAACTGTTGTACCAACTCGGGATTCTCGTTGAATACATAAGGAATATAACCGGAGACTGCCCTGTCAAGCATTATAATCACAACATTGTCGTTCTCTGAAGAAAGACGAATCTTTGGAGCGGATTCTTCGCGGTAAGTACTGAGGTTGCTGCTTACATGCGTGTATGCATCCTGTATCTTCTTCGCATCGATTACGGATATGGTAAGCACTGCCATAATTGCAGCAACAAATATTATTCCTACGGTTTTTTTGAATCTGATCGAAAAGAAGCATATTGCAATAACTGCCGCAACTATAAAGCAATTCACTACAAGCTGAGAAACAGAATACCCCGGAGTTTTATTAAATACCAAAGTCGTATTGATAGTCCCCGTCTCTGAACTGAAAAACAAATAATTAACAACAGATGTTGCTGATATGCAGAGCATCATAACAGAGATTACGATTCGTGTTTTCTTATTTGCAAGGTAGTAAAACACACCGGGCCACATAATAAAGAATCCGACGGATACAAAATATGATGTTAATAAATATTTAAGTGGGTTCTGTGGATCGTTAAGGTTTACGAATTCTTCTGGAGAAGCACTCAAATACGCGAGCGGAATCAGAAGGCCCGTCAGAACAGACATAAATACTGCAGCAAGTATAAATACACCCTTGTAAGTACCCTGGGCAAAATAGTTCTCTGTCCATTTTGAAATTCTAATCGATACAGAGTTTTTGCCGCGTTCTTTTTTCTTTTGGGGACCGGGTGTCAGGTTGCGCAACAGCAGATTCTTAACCAGCGAATATATATTATTTGTAGTCCAATAAAGCAAAAGTGCCGAGGGAGAGTTGTATAACAAAACCAAAAACAATATTGCCAATAAATACGAACGTATCGCTGTTTTAAACGGAAGATCTTTCGAATATATATAGTATGCCATGATGTTAACCAATGTCATAACCAACGGTAAAACATTAATAGCTATACTGCCAAATCTCAACAAGCCGTCGGGCTCGCCAAGAGAAAACCCGTATATACTTTCAAAGAGTGCGTCATTATAGAACCTGCTGATGGCTCTGACGCCCAACATATCATAAGCCGCCATAAAAAAAGGTATCTGCAGCAAGATGGACAGAGAACTCTTGAGTTGATATATAGGGTTATAGTGGTTCTCCCGGTAATATGCAGCAAGCATCATATACCGCTCGTCGCCTTTGAAATTCTTCTTTATATGATTTACCCAGTGAGACAGTTCGTTCTCTTTTAACCTTTGTTCTGACTCAATTTTCTCCGCCCGCTTATACAAAGGAAGAACCAGAGTGCTGACAACCAGACTGAGAATAATGATGGCAATCTCTTCTCTGCCTGTTATCTCATATGCAACAGTAAATATAGCTTCGAAAATCAATTCAAGCGGTGTCAGAAAAATGTTTCTCAGTATTTCAAAAACGACCAATCACTTCACCTCTGCCGGTTTACCGATGCTCGATTGCAGATCCATAAGGTAATCAACGATCGTCTCAGCTGCGTGCCCCTGATTCTTCCAGGCATACTCACGCGCCGCCTTGATTCCCTTCTCATACTTGTCACTTGATATTGTCTCATCAATCCTGGATTTTAGATTATCCAGGCTGTTTTCTGATATCTCACAGCCTATAGTCGGAAGCACTTTAAACTTCCAAAGTTCCTCCTTAACCCAGGCACTGTCATAAACAGCGTCATCAAAATTCTTAACTGAGGTGTACATTATCGGTTTACCGAATATTATCGTGAAATCAAAAAACACGCCCGAAAAATCGCTGATCAGAAGATCGGCTCTATTCAAAACATCGAAATTATCATTGTCTGAATTCCAGATAAAATTGCTACACCCGTCATACTTCTGTCTTACCTTCTCAAGAATATCCTTGTCTGCTGTATAAGACTGCGGGTGTGGACGAAATACTATCTCGTACCCTGTATTAATCAGTGCATCGATCAGTTTATCGCCAAACTTATACAGGAAACCACTCTGTCCCCATGACGGAGCAAGTAGTATGACTTTGTTGGATTTTTCCGGTTTGTCTGCTTTCTTGAGTTTATCAGCAAGAACATCAAAATAAGTCAGGCCGACCACTTTTGCTTCTTTGGGTTTGATCTTGCGTATCTTCTCGACCATCCTCATCTCTTCAAGTTGAAAATCTGAAGCAGTAAGGACTACATCATAAAAATCAAGTCCGAACATCCTGTATGTCAGAGCGGAAGTTGCTGCATGAAATATATGAACATATTTGCCCACTCCCTTTGATCTTTTCCACTGAAGCACATCAAGACCCGGAGTCGTAGACAGCAAAACATCGGCTTTGGCAGCGTTAAGCTTTACAAAAGCCTTGTTGCCTGCGCCGATGAATTCGGGATGAACATATTTGTATTCCTGAGAGAATACCGGATCGTCCTCTGATGAGGTCCAGAAAGCCACATCCAACTCGCGTTTCTCAAACTCGTCCAGGATCGGCTTAAAGCTGTTCCAGTATCTCTTATCGTCTGAATAGATCAGGTACTTGTTATATCCGGCTGCATTTGAAGAAGCGGATTTGCCGCCGATCACCGTCTTTAACTTGATGAAAAGCATGCGCAGGAAAAAACCTGCCGTAATAAATGCTCCCAGTAATACTGAGAACAGCATGCTTCCCGTTGCCGGATCAATGTACAGCCGTAAATTATCCATGCAGATCTCTGTTACTGATTATTTCTTCTTCTCACCACGCCATGTGATCCTTCCGCGCGAAAGATCATAAGGTGATATCTCCATAGTGACTTTGTCACCGGGAAGGATCTTGATGAAATTCTGTCTTAACTTACCGGACAGATGTGCAAGAACGATATGTCCTGAATCAAGCTTGACCTTGAACATAGTGTTCGGCAGCGCTTCATCAACTGTTCCAATTACCTCGATAACGTCTTCCTTGGCCATCAAAAACCCTCCTCATAGTCATAGGTTGTCATATAAGGCCCGTCTTCCGTGATGAGAATCGTGTTCTCGTAGTGTGAAGCGGGCTTGCCGTCCTGTGTTACTATCGTCCACTGGTCTGAGAGCATCTCTATCTCTCTCGAACCGAGTGTGATCATTGGTTCAATGCAGATCGCCATTCCCTTCCTCAGCTTGCAGCCGTGTCCCGGCTTGCCGAAGTTGGGTACGGACGGATCCTGATGCATGGTCGTTCCTATTCCGTGTCCCTCGAGTTCTCTTACAACGCCGTAGCCGAAGCTCTCGCAGTAAGTCTGTACCGCATTGCCGATATCGCCTGTGCGGCAGCCTTCCTTGGCAAACTCAAGTGCTTTGAAGAATGACTCCTCTGTCCTTCTGACAAGATCTGCAACTTCGGGAGCAACCTCTCCGATGCAGTATGTACGGCAGGCATCAGCCTGGTAACCGTCCAGCACGCAGCCGACATCAACTGAGAGGATATCGCCTTCCTTGAGGATGACCGACCTTCTCGGAATGCCGTGTACGACAGCCTCATTTACGGAAGCACAGATAGTACCGGGGAACGGCGGCGTTCCGAAGTTCAGGAATGACGGTATCGCATCGTGGCTTCTTATGATGTTATATGCGATCTTATCGACATCGTGTGTCGACATGCCCGGCTTGATCTCATCACGGATCACTTTGAATACTTCCTGGAGTATCTTTCCGGAAGCCTTCATGAGCTCAAATTCTTCAGCGTTTAATATCTCTATCATTTTCCGCCCCTGTTACACGAGACCAAGACCCTTAAGGCCTTCTTCAATGCTCTTGATGCAGGTATCGGCATCAACATTGTTGTTACCTTCTACGAGGATTCCGCGCTCTTTGTAGAAATCGATAAGAGGGCGTGTGTTCTCTGCGTATGTCGCAAGTCTCTTGCCGACTGTCTCGGGATTGTCGTCAGATCTCTGAACAACATGTCCGCCGCAGTTGTCGCATACGCCTTCAACCTTTGTGGGCATATACTTGACGTTGAAGCTTGCGCCGCACTTCTCGCAGACTCTTCTGGTCGTAACTCTGTCCATGATGATATCGTCATCTGTTACAACGTATACGACTGCATCGAGCTTCTCGCCCTTCTTGGACAGGATGGCATCAAGTGCCTCTGCCTGTGCGATATTTCGAGGGAAACCGTCAAGGATGTATCCCTTGGCAACGTCAGGGTTGCCCAGTCTGTCCTCTACCATTCTGATGGTGACATCGTCAGGTACGAGTGCGCCCTTGTCCATGTAGGACTTTGCCTCGATACCGAGAGGGGTTCCCTCCTTGAGGTTATATCTGAAAAGATCTCCCGTTGAGATGTGTGCGAGATCATACTTCTCTCTTAAAACTGTTGCCGTTGTACCTTTGCCGGAACCCGGTGCGCCAAGGATGATAAGCTTCATAATGTGTGCCTCCGTCAGTTTATCTTGCGTATTTGTTCTTCTTAGCTTCTCTGCCTGCCTGCTTTACGCGGTCCGCCTCTTCTTTGACCTTCTGGTCGAGGAAGAGCTTTGTCTCATAGAGACCGCCGGCGAGCATTACACAGACGATGCCGACATAAGTTGCGGGGCCCAGTACCGGGATAAGTCCCAGCAGCATCGGAACGAGGCAGAGGACCAGAAGATATGCGGCATCGGCAATATTCATGTTCGTGTAAGTGTTCATCATGTACTGTGACGTCGGCTTGCCGGGTCTGATACCCTGGATGTAGCCGCCGTACTGCTTGATCTGATTAGCCATATCGATGGGGTTGAACTGGATCATCGAGAAGAATGACGTGAATCCTACGAGCATTATGGCAAATGCCACGTAGAACAGGATGCTCGTCCTGAAGTTAACGAAGCCCGCGGAGATCACATTCTCGGTA
>JAEEGG010007667.1_pt1 | contig 24785 bp, 25 predicted proteins | sample 9134161 | NCBI WGS metagenome assembly JAEEGG01 (sample SAMN16246543, study PRJNA631951) | gut metagenome | biome: gut microbiome; feature: rumen; material: CR-attached | host: Bos | place: Iran: Karaj | collected 2018-10 | reverse complement strand
GAACACGGCTTCTGGTATCTTGACCTCTTGGGTTGCTACCGTTGTTTACAACTTCTTCTCAAACAAGATCGATAAGCTGACATACGCCCTCGACGAGATTGGTTTCACAATCGCTGCTACATACGATTCTAACCACAACGAGGCTTAATATTTAACCATTTAAAACTTTCTAAAGCAGTTTTAGTATGGCTAAAATTAAGATACAGAAAAAAGACATCTGGATTGACATGACGCCTATGTCAGACGTGATGACGCTGCTTCTGTGTTTCTTCATGTTGACCTCAACATTCTTGACACCAGAACCAGTATCTGTCAACGCGCCTAACTCAGTGTCAGAGCTCAAGATACCAGAGCAGGACGTGCTGAATATCCTGGTAACACCAGCCGGCAAGGTCTACTGTGGTACTGAGAACAAGAACAACATGCAGGCAATGCTGGATATCATGATGTCGAAGTTCGACATGAAACTCAGCACTGAGCAGATCAAGCACTTCCGTGAGGATGCCATGGTGGGCGCCCCTCTGAATGTGCTCTCTGATTATCTCAGCAAGCCTGACAAGATGGCAGAAAGAATCCAGACACTCGGCCTTCCGCTCGATAGTATTGAGAACAAGGACGGATCAAAAGGCAAGAGTGAATTCCAGGAGTGGGTCACCGCGGCCCGCGAAGCTAACCCCGATATCAGACTCGCCATCAAGTGCGACTCTAAGACTCCTTACGGAACCATCAAGAAGCTGATGTCGGAACTTCAGGATATGAGCGAGAACCGTTTCCAGCTCATTACGAATCTCGATGTTAAACGTTTAAACGAGTAGTATTATGGCAAAAAAGAACATGTCCAAGCAGAAAAAGATGGATACCCGCGTGAACTTCACGCCAATGGTAGACATGATGATGCTTTTGATCACCTTCTTCATGCTGTGTACTACACTGGCTAAGCCACAGGCTATGCAGCTGACCATGCCATCAAACGATGATACATCCCAGTTGAACGATGAGCAGAAGCAGGTAACAAAGGCTTCTCACACCATCACACTCTATCTGGGTAGTAACAATAAGGTATGGTACATTGCCGGACTGCCCAACTACGAGGATCCCTCATGTGTTAAGCAGACCACCTATGGCAAGGAAGGTATCGAGAAGGTGCTCAACGAGCATACAACTGAGGAAGGTATCAATCCTATCGCCAAGATCAAGGTAGCTAAGAAAGAGCTCGACGCTCAGAAGAGCAAGATGTCTGAGAAGGACTATCAGGAAGCTCTGAAGAGACTCAAGAAGGGTGAACTCCCTAGCGGAGAGAAGGTTCCTACAATGACCGTCATCATCCGTCCTCTTGACACTGCTACTTATGAGAACATGGTGCAGGCTCTTGATGAGATGCTGATTAGCAATATTGATAAGTACGTCATTGACAATGTCGACAAGATGAGTGACGAAGACAAGGAGCTCATCGCCAAGGCAGGTGTCAAGTGATTAACCCCTAAAAGAAGAAAGAACTATGGCAAAAATAGATCTTATTGACAACAGCTGGGTCGACCTTGTATTCGAAGGTAAGAACCAGACTTATGGAGCTTATCAATTGCGCAAGAATACGGGTATCCGTAATCTGAAGGCTATCATCGTGATGTTCATCGCTTTCCTTGCTATCGCAGGTATTGTGTACGCAAAGGTTTCAATTGAGAACTACATTGCATCGCAGAACGCAGCGATTGAGGCCGATATTGAGCTGGCAAGCCTGGCAGAGAAGAAAGAGGCCAAGGTTGAGAAGAAAGATGAGCCCGAAGTTGAAAAGGTTGAGATTGAGAAGGTCAAGAGCTCTGTGGCTTTCACCGTTCCTGAAATTAAGAAGGATAACGAGGTGAAGGAAGAGCAGGAGATGAAATCTCAGGAAGAGCTCCAGGAGACTAACACCGCCATCGGTGCCTTCAACGTTGAGGGTAACGACGAGGCAGGTGGTGAGGTTCTCAAGGCTAAGGAAGTTATTGCAGAGCCCGAGCCCCCGAAGGTAGAGGAGACGAAGGTGTTCGACGTTGTAGAGGAAATGCCTCAGTTCCCTGGTGGAAACTCCGCACTGATGGAATACCTCGGCAAGAACATCAAGTATCCAGTAGTAGCTGAGGAGAACGGTATTCAGGGCCGCGTAGTTTGTACGTTCGTCGTTGAGCGCGACGGTTCTATCACCGACGTTAAGGTTGTCCGTGGCGTTGACTCGTCACTCGACAAGGAAGCCGTTCGCGTGGTGAAGTCGATGCCTCGCTGGATCCCTGGTAAGCAGAACGGTTCAGCAGTACGTGTGAAGTACACCCTTCCTGTGACCTTCAAACTCCAGTAAGCAGATTTTTGAAATGAACGCATTCAACAAATTATTTCAATTAGTTGGATTAACACTTATATTAGGCTTGTTCTCCGCTTGTGGGAACAAGCCTAATCCTGAAAAGGAATTAGAATACCAGAAGGCATCAAGTATCTTCGTGGCCGATGAGAGTTTCTTCCCCATCCTCGACGAAGAGCTTTACTATTTTTGCACTCAGACCCTCGACTCCATCACGCCCGTCTACATCAACGAGCAGGATGCCGTGAAGAAGTTGATGAACAAAGAAACTTGGTTAGCCTTTACCACTCGCGACTTTACGAAGAACGAGCGCCAGGATCTTATCAATCGTCGTTTCAGACCCAGAGCGATCCCCATCGCCTACGACGGTCTGGCTATCATCGTCAACAATGCCAACCCCGACTCATGCATCACCGTCACAGATTTTGCACGCATTCTGAAGGGCGAGGTAACCAAGTGGAACGATATCTATCCACAAAACAAATTAGGCGAGATCGACGTGGTGTTCGACAACCCCTTGTCGAGTACCGTACGCTGGTGTGTCGACTCCATCCTCGGAGGTCAGCAGTTCAGTGCCAAGAACATCGGTGCCGTACAAACCAGTGCAGCCGTGATCGACTATGTCGAGAAACACGAGAACTCATTGGGTATCATCGGCAGCAACTGGCTGAACGACAAGCGCGACACCACCAACGTCACCTTTAATAAGAATATAACAGTGATGGGCGTCAGCAAGATGAAGACAGCAGAGAAATACAACAGCTGGAAGCCCTATCAGTACTATCTATATAATGGCAACTACCCCCTGATCCGTACCATCTATGCCCTACTCAACGACACCCGTCCCAACGGTGTGGCTACGAGTTTCACCCACTTCATACAGCTGCCCAAGGGCCAGAAGATTATTCTGCGTTACGGGCTGCTGCCCAGAACGGCCAATATGAACGTCAGGGATGTCATCATCAAGAAGCAGTGAAAAGTGAAAAATGAGTGATTAAACCTTTTAAGGTTTCATACGTCATACAAGTGAGAGAACATTAACAAGAGTATTAACTTAAACACTTTCGGATTATGAAAGCAATCAAATATTTAGTAATGGGTGTACTGCTGGCAGGTTTCAGCGCCACCGCAAATGCACAGGAAGCAGAGCTCAACGCAGCTCTTGAGGGAATTAAGTCAAAGGCTCCCAACGTAGCCGAGTTAGCAAAAACCGCTTACAAGAAGAACAAGAAAGACGCCGAGGCTCTTGTCAAGATCGGTCGTGCCTTCTTTGAGCAGAAGGATACTGCCAATGCCGCCTTGTTCGCCCGTTATGCCAACGAGGCAGGTAAGCCCAAAAACGCATATGCTCCCGCATGGATGTTGCTTGGCGACATCGAGGCAGCATACGGTAACGATGGTGGTAAGGCCGCTGGCTACTACAACCAGGCCATCAACTTCGACCCGACGAACCCCGAGGGTTACAAGAAATGGGCGCTGGTATATCGTAAGATCAGCCCCAGTCAGGCCGCAGCCAAGTTGCAGGATATGAAGCGTAACTGCCCCAATGAGGACATCGACGCTGCCATTGCACACATCTATATGCTGGCTGGCGACGAGAAGCAGGCTTACGAGAACTATGCCAAGGCCGACATCACAAAGCTCGACAAGGGTAACCTCAACGAGTTCGTACGTGCCAGCTACTTCACAGGTCACTTCGAGGATGCCCTCCGTGCTGCTGAGGCAGGTATCAAACTCGAGCCACGCAACCCGACGTTCAACCGTCTGGCTATGTTCGCTAACTACGAGCTGAAGAAGTACGAGGACGCTAAGGCTTACATCCACAAGTATTTCAACGAGACCGACAGTGCCAAGTTCTCTGAGTACGACCACTTCTACACAGCTCTGATCTATGGTGCACTCGATGATAAAGCCAACATGTACGAGCAGTACGACAAGGCCCTCGAGCTGGTTAACGACTCATCCATGATCAAGCGCTGGGCCATCCTGAAGAGCGTATCCGACTCTTATCTGAAGGACCAGGAGTTTGATAATGCTCTCAGATACTATCAGGATTATCTGGCTACAAAGCCCGATCAGAACTCAGATGACATTGAAGGACTTGCCAAGATCTTCTCAAAGTACGCAGATGCTTCTGACGATACCAAAAAGCCCGAGCTGATCGGCAAGGCTGTTGAGGCATACCGCATGATGGCTGAGAAGTTCCCCGTCCAAGCTATCTATGCAGCCTATCAGTGCGCTACGATGAACAACAAGCTCGATCCCAACATGACGAAGAGCCTGGCACGTCCAGACTACCTGAAGGTTGTATCTCTGCTTGAGAACAAGCCCGATCGCGATAAGAACGAGAACACCATTCTGAAGTACAGCTACCACTACCTCATGTCTAACGCCTTCCTGATTGGCAAGAACAAGGCAGAGGCCAAGGCGTATGCAGACAAGATTCTGGCCATCGACCCAGACTATGTCCCCGCCCAGCAGATCCGCGACTTGAAGTAAACAAACGTTTTATATACAGTAAAGAGGTGCTCCGTTTGGAGCACCTCTTTACTATTTATTTCTCAACCAACCAGTATTCGGATAAATATGCATTCTGAATAGGACGGTTCTGAGTGGAAGTTTAGTCGGAGTAAAGTGGAGGTTTACTCCGACTAAAGTCGGACTTTACTCGGAGTAAAGTTCCTGTTCCCATGATGAGAGCAAATTGGGAGATTAAAAGTGCAAATATATGCAATGAGTGAATATGTATACAAATATGAATGACGACATAAGAAACAGCATCGTCATTTCTGGAATTCAAAAGAATTATCTATTTTTTGTCAACCTCTCATCAAATCTTCCAGAAAGCCTTTGTTTAATGGAGCTCTGGAGGTTGAGGGGGTGTTCAAACACCTCATGCACTCCTCACTCACACCTCTGAGGAGTTGGTGAGGGGATCGCCCAACACCTCATTGCTCATGACGCCTTTGTACAAAGGCGTTTCAAGTAATTTGTGGAGAGGTTGGCATCAGCATCTCAAATTCTTTCATTGATTTCCGTTTTTCGCTTGATAATCTGGAATATTTTTTTTATCTTTGCAGGCGGAATGGAAAAGATGAAATATTTAAGGGATACGTTCCTGTTGGCGATACTGGCGGGGATTTGCATTTCGATCGGATGCGTGGTGAACCTCCGTGTAGGCGGAGTGGCTGGTGCGGTGTTGTTCGCTTTCGGACTTACCACCGTGGTGTATTACGGACTGAAACTGTATACGGGTACAGCTGGTTTCATCAGAAAGCAAGGCGACTGGACGATGCTCGTAACGGTGTTGTTGGGTAACATTACTGGTTGTCTGCTCTCTGCCTGGATGATCGGCTATGCGCAGCCCGATTGCGTTGAGCCTGCATCGAAGATTCTCGCAGGGAGACTGGCGAAGGGGCCTTGGGCTTGTGCCCTGTTGGCTGTAGGATGCGGATTCATCATGACCACAGCTGTAGAGTTCGCCAGAAAGGGTAAGATGCTGCCATTGCTGTTGGGTGTACCTGTGTTCATTCTCTGCGGATTCACCCACTCCATCGCAGATGCCTTCTACTTCCTCGTCTCACCAGCAGAGCAGGTGCTGACTACCGAGGTGCTGATCGTTTACCTCTCAGAGGTTCTGGGTAACTTCGTGGGCTGTAACCTCTACCGCTGGACGACCTTCTGCATCCCCAAAGACTGATGATGTCAAACTCAAAAACTATTAGACTATGGATAAGAATGAAAACCAGAAGAATTTAAGTCGCAGGGAGTTTCTGCGGAGGATAGGCATGGGTGCAGGCAGTGCTCTGGCCCTGAGTGCATTAGGTCCGTTGCGGGCGCTGGCACAGGATGACAAGCGTGAGGTGGTACAGAACCGTATGACTTATCGTGTGCAGCATGGTTCTGGCGAACAAATCTCGCTGTTGGGCTTCGGTATGATGCGTTTGCCAGATGATCAGGATGAGGTGAATGAGTTGGTGGACTATGCCATCGAGCACGGTGTGAACTACTTCGACACAGCCCCGATGTATATGGGAGGACGGTCGGAGGTGCTGACGGGTAATGCCTTGAGCCGTCATCCGCGAGATAAGTACTTCATTGCTACGAAGATGTCGAACCAGCGAAACAACCTATGGGATTTCGAGGAGGCAAGGAATATGTATTACCAGTCGTTCCAGCGTCTGAAGGTGGATCATATCGACTACTACCTATTGCACAGCATCGGAAACGGAGGCATGGAGACGCTGAACGGACGATTCTTCGACAATCATCTGCTTGAGTTCCTGTTGAAGGAGCGTGAGGCTGGTCGCATCCGCCATTTGGGATTCTCTTATCATGGTGATGTGGCGCCCTTCGACTGGTTGCTCGACCATAACGACGATTATCACTGGGATTTTGTGCAGATACAGATGAACTTCCTCGACTGGCGCCATGCCTCACTGAACACAAACGGCTGGCGGAAGGATGCCGATGCTGAGTACCTTTATAATAAATGTGAGAAGACGGGGGTGCAGTGCGTAGTGATGGAACCCCTGCGTGGTGGTGCCTTTGGTAAGATGGCTGAGGAGCTGACCAACCAACTGAAGGCGGTGAGACCCGATGACAGTACGGCCCGCTGGGCTTTCCGATGGGTAGGCTCTCATCCGAATATCTTGACGACACTGAGCGGCATGAACAAGATGGAGCATCTGAAGGAAAACGTAAAGACATTCTCGCCTCTGGAGATCTGTACGGAAAAAGAGAATGCACTATTGGAAGAGATTGCCGACCAGATGGCAGGCTATCCGACGATTCCCTGTACCACTTGCGCCTATTGCATGCCTTGTCCCTACGGCGTGGATATCCCAGGTAACTTTGCCTACTACAACGAGGCTGTGAACAATCATATCCTTCCACTGCCCGATAAGGCCGCAGCCGACTATGCAGACAAAAAACAGCAGTTTGCCGACGGACTACGTCAGGCCCTGCCTAATGTAGAGTCGTGGGCTAGAAGCTGTGCCGACTGTGAGGAATGTCTGTCCAAGTGCCCCCAACAGATACGCATCCCCAACCAGATGGCCCGTATCGTGGAGCTGTTACGAAAGAGATAGCAAAAAAGAAGTGCTTCCATTGCTGGAAGCACTTTGTTGTTTCGTATGTCCTTAGTAGATTAGGGCAGGCTGATAGCCTCAGAAGGACAAACACTAGCGCATGTGCCGCACTCTGTGCAAGCATCAGCATCAATCACGTAGCGCTCTGCACCCTCAGAGATAGCCTCAACGGGGCACTCACCAGCACATGTTCCACAAGAAATGCAATCTTCACCAATTACGTATGCCATAATTCTTAAAAATTAGTTGTTAATACTATTAATACTTACTTTTGATGATGCAAAGGTACAAATAATTTTTGAATAATACCAAATTTATGGTATTTTTTTTGTAATTTATACAGTGTCGAAATAATATTCACCCGTTTTTCGACGTTATTAGGATGTATGAAAAAGGACAGAATCGCACTGATAATCTGTTTGCTTTGCGCCATTTGGACAGCATCGGCGCAGACGCGTACCATCCAGTACAGGCCTTATACAGACCTGCGCCCCATGCACTTTGGCATTCTTGTAGGCATGAACTTGCAGGATATCGAAATGAAGAACTTGGGGCCACAGACGATCACTTTGGAGGATGGCACACTAACGGAACAGACCATCGTATGCGATGACGACCGATGGAATGCAGGCTTCTCTGTGGGTGTGCTGGCAGATATGCGACTGTCGCAACACCTGAACCTGCGCGTTTCGCCAACCATGCATTTCGGATCGAAGCACCTGACATTCCACAATCTCTCCTATATGACACCAGAAGGACTGCCTCGTGAGGTGAGACAGGATATGAAGAACACCTATCTCTCGATACCCATCGACCTGAAGTTCTCTGCAGAGCGTTGGAATAACTACCGTCCTTACATGATGGCAGGTGTGAACCCGATGGTGAACCTGACGGCAAAGAACCAGGAGTATATACAACTGAAACGGTCGGATTTGTTTCTGGAGCTCGGACTGGGCTGCGATTTCTACCTGCCTTTCTTCAAACTGATTCCTGAGTTGAAGTTCTGCTATAGTCTGCGCGATGCCCTCGACCATAGTCATGCCAGTGAGTTGAAGGATGCCAATATGCGTATCTATACAAACAGCGTCAGCGCGGGTCATTCTAAGATGATCGTGCTGACGCTGTATTTCGAGTAATTTCTTATTTTTCAAGGGTAAGCACCAGCTTTCCTACGTAAACACCGTGCTTGCCATTCTGGTCGACAGGAATCTTTTTACCATTCTTATCAGGGGCATACTCCAGAGTAGGCATATAGGTATGGGTATGTCCACCAAGTACGAGATCGCAGCCTTCTGTCAGACTGATGAACTTCTCGTCGGGATAGACCGATCTGAACCAGCCAAGGTGAGAGACGCAGATCACGAGATCGCACTTCTCCTGCTTACGCAGAATATCGATATACTTCTGTCCAGCCTCAGCAGGATCGATGAAGGTAATGCCCTCACAGTTGCCATCGAACACCAGTCCCTTCATCGGAGGAGCTAAGGCAAAGAGACCAATCTTGATACCATTACGCTTCAGGACGACATAAGGCTTCACGACATCCTCAAGTACAGTACCCGTACAGTCGTAGTTGGAGCAGACAATGGGGAAGTTGGCCATCTTGAAGAGGCGAGCCATATTGTCCATACCGAAGTCGAACTCGTGGTTGCCGATTGTGGCACAGTCGTAACCCATCTGGTTCATCAGGCCAATCTCCACCTCACCTTTGAAGAGGGTGTAATAGCCTGAACCCTGTGAGAAGTCGCCAGAGTCGATCAGGAGCAGTTCAGGATTCTGCTGGCGCTCCTCTTTGATCATAGCAGCTCTGCGGAGGAAACCGCCACGTCCTGCCAGTTCCTTATTGTCGAGGTTTGGATTCAAGGGCAGAATCGTACTGTGAGTATCATTTGTATGCAGAATAACAAGCTGTTTCTGCTTCTTGGCAACCGTATCTAAAGGTAAAAAGGCAAAAAGGCAAAAAGGTAAAAGACCCATTACCAACCTCATTACCACCTTATTATATATATAATGTGTATTCATATCGTTTCCTACTTTTTTACCTTTTTAATTGATTACCTTGATTCGTCCTTCTACCTGAGAGTCAACAATCTCACCACGCGACTGCTTATCCTTGAAGTAGTTCATGATGAGATAGCGGGTATTGTTGCTGGCAGCATCAGGTGCCACCACATCCTTACCATCACGGAGTGCAGGCATTCCGTCGTTACCTTCAAGCAGATAGTTGAGGGTAGCCACACGATACTCTGCCGTAGGATCAATCTCCTGACCATGCAGCTTAGCAGAGACCAGTTCGCCATGTTCGTTCTTGGCATCCATCTTGATAACAAGTTCAACGCCTTTGCTGACACCCTCTCCTCCCCTATAGGCAATCTGACGGAAGAGTTCCATCATCTTCTCACCTGTAAGTGTGGTGAAGCAGATCTTGTTCTCAAAGGGTGCCACATTGAGCACATCACCATAGGTTACCTCACCTTTCGTCAGGTCGGCACGGATACCACCCATGTTGTAGATACCGAGTACAGGCTGCTCATTGTAATCCTTTGAGGCCCAGATCAGGATATCTGCCACCAGATTGGAGAGATCGCTCTCAGGGCGTTGGGGATGCATGTTGTGAGCTACCTGTCCCATAACAGGGCCCATGATACTGTCGTTCACCCGTTTATAGGGTGCAAGGAATGCCGTTACCGCTTCATCCGGATACTGATCGAAGCGGCTGTCGATGATGATGCGCGTACGCTCAACACCAGTCAACTGATACTGCTTCGGAGCACAGGATATCATAGCCATAGCAGCCATAAATCCGAAGAATAGTTGCTTAATTTTCATATTTTTATGGTTTTAATGGTGCAAAGGTACAAAAAATATTCGAAATATTTCTTGGAATCCAAAAAAAGTTGTACCTTTGCACCCGCTTTTCGGCGTAACCGATGGAGGGAAGTCACGAGTTGCCCGTCTATGTTGCGTTGGAACGATACAGCAAAATAAGATTTTAGAATTAAGATTTAAGAGTTATGGATTTAATTAAAGTTGCTGAAGAAGCATTTGCAACCGGCAAGAAGTTCCCAGAGTTCAAGGCTGGTGACACTATCACTGTCGCTTACAAAATTATCGAGGGTTCCAAGGAGCGTATCCAGCTCTATCGTGGTGTTGTGATCAAGATCGCAGGTCACGGTGACAAGAAGCGCTTCACTGTTCGTAAGATGTCAGGTACCGTTGGTGTAGAGCGTATCTTCCCCATCGAGTCTCCGAACATCGAGAGCATCGAGATCAACAAGGTAGGTAAGGTTCGTCGCGCTAAGCTTTACTATCTGCGTAAGCTCACTGGTAAGGCTGCCCGTATTAAGGAGAAGCGTCGCGCCATTACTGCTGAATAAGAAAAGCAAAAAAGGAGAGGTTCCGTGTCGGAACCTCTTTTTTATTTGTAGTTCTCTTCAGCACTGGTGTCGCCGTGAAGGGCCTCCTGAAACGACTCCCAGTCCTGGAAGCCAACTAACAGAGACAGACGGTCGAGTGTCTTATGATCAGGCTTACGAAGGATCTCCTTCTCCACAGCCTCCATGAGTTTGCGCAAAGCAATACGTTTCTTTTCCATTTTATTATATAAGTTTGGTGCAAAATTACAAAAATAATTTGTAATTTTGCAGCCAGAAACAAAAATATCACAAAATAATGAAAGAATTAGCACTTAAGTACGGATGTAATCCCAACCAGAAGCCCTCTCGCATCTTTATGACCGAGGGCGAGCTACCCATCGAAGTGATTAACGGTCGTCCTGGATATATCAACTTCCTCGACGCATTCAATGCCTGGCAGCTTGTAAAGGAGCTGAACGCAGCTACGGGGCTGCCCGCTGCTGCCTCGTTCAAGCATGTCAGTCCCGCAGGTGCAGCTGTTGGTCTACCTCTGAGCGACACCCTGAAGAAGATTTATTTCGTAGATGATATTGCAGGTCTCGACGACTCTCCTATCGCCTGTGCCTATGCCAGAGCCCGTGGTGCCGACCGTATGTCGAGCTATGGTGACTTCGTGGCGCTCTCTGACACCTGCGATGCTACCACAGCCAAGATCCTGAAGCGTGAGGTGAGCGATGGCGTGATTGCCCCCGACTATACCCCTGAGGCTATTGAGATTCTGAAGGACAAGCGCAAGGGCACCTATAATGTGATTAAGATCGACCCTAGCTATAAGCCTGCTCCCATCGAGACGAAGCAGTGTTTTGGTATCACTTTCGAACAGGGACGTAATGAGATCAAACTCGACGATGATGCGCTCTTCGAGAACATCCCCACACAGAGCAAGACCTTTACCCCAGAGGCCAAGCGCGACCTGATTATCGCCTTGATTACCCTGAAGTACACCCAGTCGAACTCAGTATGCTATGTGAAGGATGGTCAGGCTATCGGCATCGGTGCTGGTCAGCAGAGTCGTATCCACTGTACTCGTCTGGCTGGTAACAAGGCAGATATCTGGTGGTTGCGCCAGCATCCGAAAGTGATGAACCTGCCTTTCATTGATGGCATCCGCAGAGCGGATCGCGATAACACCATCGATGTCTATATCTCTGAGGACGAGCACGATGACGTGCTGCGCGACGGAGCTTGGCAGCAATTCTTCAAGGAGCAGCCTGAGGTACTGACGATGGAAGAAAAGAAGGCATGGATTGCCCAGAACACCAAGGTGGCCCTGGGTTCAGATGCATTCTTCCCCTTTGGCGACAATATTGAGCGTGCCCATAAGAGTGGTGTAGAGTTTATCGCCCAGGCTGGTGGCAGTGTTCGTGATGACCATGTGATCATGACCTGCGACAAATACGGCATCACCATGGCATTCACTGGCGTACGTCTGTTCCACCATTAAAAAGTAAAAAGGTAAAAAATGGACGATTTCCAGCATATACTCGAAAACGGCATCAACTTCGGACGTGGAGGTGACAAACCGAAAGACGATGGCAAGGTAAAGACCAAGGCCAAGAAGAAAAAGTATATCACTGGAGCCCATGGAAGCGGCAGCGCACGTCAGAAAGCGAAGTACCGCGAGCAACGGGCCAACAGACATAAGAAATAAGAAGAATCCCTCACAAGCCGTGAGGGATTTCTTTATATTATATAGGTAATGTAACCACAAATCGGCTACCAGCGGTATACTCAGGATCCAGTTCAAGTGTACCACCCAACGACTGGACCATCCGAACACAGATGGGAAGACCCAGTCCAAGACCTTCTTTAAAGTCATCACCTTTCGAGAACACCTCAAAGATACGATCGCGATCCTCTTCTGCCACACCGATACCCGTATCTGATACGCTGATGATCATCTGATGGGTGGAACAGTTCACATCCGTCAAAATATATCCCTTTTCCGTAAACTTAATGGCATTATCCACCAGATGACGAAGAACAATACTCAGACGGTATGCATTGGAACGTACGACATGGCTATCATCAACGTTGGTAGAGAAACGGATCTCCACACCCGTACTCTGTCTGCCCTTAGCATCCAGCAGCACACCACGGCACAGATCATTAATCATCACATCGGTCTTCTCGCCCTCAGTCACGATGCCATCACTCTCACCTGTTGACAATTCCAGTACTTCATTGACAATACCTGTGATCTGATCGACACTGCTCGTGATACGCTTCTGCATATTTGCCTTTTCTTCGTCTGTTACCTGAAAGTCCGGATTACAGAGCAACTGCGAGAAGCCTGCTACTGCATTCAGAGGCGTTCGGATCTCATGACTCATGTTATTGATGAAAGCCATCTTGACACGATCGCTTTTCTCCACCCGTTCAAGGGCATCCTTGAGCTCCTTGTTTCTGGCCCAGATCTTCCTAACCAGGCGACGACGTCCCATCACATAGACAATCACATAAACGATTGTCAGACCGATGAGCCAACCTATCAGACGCCTTACCAGTTTCTTATTAGCATTAGCCTCCTCACGCGATCTCATCAGCGAACGCTCCGTGGCCATCTCATCGAAGTTGGCATCCTGCGAGAGACTGTAGATAGAATCCATCTCAAAGAAACGCCGACTGAGAGCCGCATAACTCTTGTCGATATTCCGTTCCATGGCAAAGACACGGATGGCCATCAGTGAACTGTCGACATAGACGGTACCACTATGTCCCAACTGATAGGTGGCCTTGTCGTAGTCGCCCTCGAAGGAGAGTCGTGCCACCTCCAGGATGTTATCATAGCGATGATTGAAATCCACGAGATTCTGCTCACGCAGCTTCACATACTGATTGTAGAAACGGTAGAAGCCCTCTTGACTATTATTCAAGAACTGAATATAGGCACCCATGGCTAACGTCAAAGAGTGGTATTCGGTATTATCTGTCTCCTCTGCCAGAGCCAAAGATTTGTTTATCCATTCCAAGGCCTTCTCTGGTTCTGCCAACCCTTGGATCTCTGCCAGACTCTGATAACTGCGCATCGTGAACTTCGGATCACGATCGTCTACCTCTTCCAGAGCCTGAATGAAATACTGCTCTGCCTTCAGACGGTTATGACTGGCCTTATACACATCGGCCATCAGACCCGTTGCCAGATAGTAATACTGACTGGCGCCGTCGTTTCGCAATTCGATATCAAGCTGTTCGGCTATCTGCATGGCTCGATAGAGCATGTTATGTCGCAAAGCATAGAAGCCCTTGTTATTCTTCAATTTATAATAGAGCATCATGTAGCCCTTCTCTTTCAGATTCTGCTCATAGACAGCGGTGAAGGCGAAGAAATCATCAGGAGTACCATTTTGGAACAAATTGTGGAAACGGTCAAACATCTCCCTATCCTCGCCTTTCAGATCATCAAGACCTACATCAGCGAAGATATACCCACAAGGCATCATCAAGAGCAGTGTTGTGAGCAAAAGAATCACATGACATCTGCGATAGCTATTCATAATTTGCAGGGCAAAAATACTACTTTTCATTGTATTCTGCAAACAATTAACGAAAAAAGTGGTATATTTCTTGGTATCTATTCTAAAAACGACTATCTTTGCAGACAAAAGGAAAAAGAATGCTATTCAATATGAAACAAATCAAGCTACTTATCACATTCATCCTGCTGTGCCTGTGCGGAATCTGTCAGGCCCAGAAATACGTAGGAGGCGACCTGTCGGTGCTCCTGAAATATGAGGAACAGAAGGCCACCTACTTCGACAAGGACGGAAAGACTATCTCCGACGTTCTTACCTTTGTCAAGCAACAGGGATGGAACACCATCCGTGTACGCCTGTTTGCGGATCCCTCGAAGGATACCGACAAGAACGTATGTCAGGACATTGAGTATGTGAAGAAACTCGGCAAGCGCATCAAGGACGCAGGACTCTACTTCATGCTCAACATCCATTACTCCGATACGTGGGCTGATCCTGGACAGCAGATATTTCCTCAAGCTTGGGCCATCTACAGCTGGTATCCTGATGAGTCTGTCTACAAGTTCACCAAGGAATGGTTGGAGCAGTTAGTGGCAGCAGGGGCCACGCCCGATTTCATCCAGACAGGTAATGAGATCAGCTTCGGCATGCTCTGGGGATTCACTACGGATGGCAAATACGAAGACTGGGATGAATATGGTGGACACCTGGAGGCTACCAAAGACTGGAAGGACTATACCAACAAGCATTGGGATAACTTCGCAAACATGCTGAAGGCCGCAGGAAAGGCCTGCAGAGAAATCTGTCCCGGCGCGAAGATCATCATCCATACAGAGCAGTGCGCTAATAATCCCACGCTCGATGTTGCTTTCTTCAAGCTCATCAAAGAATACGATATCGATTACGACATCATCGGTACATCGTATTATCCTTATTATAAAGGACCCCTCGACAACCTCGACAAAGGTCTCACAAAGTTAGAGACGATCTTCCCCGACAAGAAGATACAGGTGGTAGAAACAGGCTATCCCTCGAAGTGGGCAGTATCCGGCACAACTTACGATTACACGAAGACCTACTCCTACTCTCACGAGGGGCAGCGGAAATATACTGCCGACCTCATCACGATGCTCAACAAGCACCCGAAGGTAAACGGTTTGAACTGGTGGTATGCCGAGGCTAATGCCAAAGGGTGCACGGGAAGTCTGAAGGAGGGTTGGTATAATGCTTCGCTCTTCGACAACGAGACTGGTCGCGCCCTTCCTGCGCTTTACGAACTGAAGAATTTCAAAGATAACAGCACGAACATACAGACCATTGAGAAAACAGATTCAGATATGAGCTGGTACAACCTTAACGGTCGTCAGCTGCCAGATACACCCCAAGCCAGGGGTATCTATATCCACAACAAAAGGAAGTACGTTGTTAAGTAATAGTTAGTCGTAATGTAACTATGAGTTAGTCGTAATGTAAGTGGTAGTTACATTACGACTAACTTATAGTGCTTAGAAATCCATTTCCTTACCTCTGTAGAAGTCCAGAAGCGCATGCTGGTAAAGATTCTCATAACGGGCCTGGACAAGGTCGGACTCAGCCTTCAGGTAGTTGTTCTTCGACTCGTTGAATTCCGTGATGGTAGCCTTACCATTCTCGTACTTAGCCTGCATCAGGGCGAAGGCATCCTTCGAGCTCTGCACAGCTTCTTGCGAAGACAGCTCCTTCGACTGGGCATTCAGAGCATTGTAATAAACCTGCTGAATCTCCTTATAGAGTGTCTTCTTGGTATTGTCGAGCTGCAGCTGTTGTGTCTCATAATCGATGCGGGCACTGCGGATATTGTTACGTGTCTGGAAACGGTTGAAGATGGGAATATTCAGATTCAGACTGATATACTGACTGAAGTTATTTTCCAACTGCTTGCTGAACTTATCGGCCTTATAGCCCGAGGTGGTATAATAGTTCGTGCCCAAACCAGCACCAAACGAGAGGGTTGGATAATTAGCCGCCTGGGCTATCTTTATGCTATGCTCTGAGCCCTTCAGTTTCAGTTGCTCAGAGAGGATCTCCGGCTTCACGCCAAGAGCCTCGGCATAGATGGCGTCAGGACCTAATGTACCCATCTGACTGATGGCATCCAGTTCCTCCTGGGTGGGACGAAGGATGGCGAACCCTTCTGGCGTGGACAGTTCGAGCAACTGAGTGAGCGTGAGGATGGCCAGACGATAGTTGTTGTCGGCCTGAGTAGCTATCAGCTTACTGTTGGCCAGCGTAGCTTTCTGCTGAGAGAGCTCTGCCTCCGAAGCTTTTCCATTATCGACGAAGGCTTGTAGACGGGCCACCTGGGCAGAGTCGATCTCTATCTGACGGTGGGCCACGTCGGCAATCTCCATATCATAGAGAATCTCAACAAATGCCTGAGCCACCTGCATGCGGATATCGTTTTTTGCCTTCTCAAGATCGGCAGTGGCACCTTCCAGGTTCAACTTGGCCAATTTAATCTGATTAGGGATCTGGAAACCAGTGAAGATGGGCACGCTGGTGCTAAGGCCAAACGATGTACTACTGGTGTTCGTATTGGTGTAGGTATTCTCGTAAGTCAGACCGCGTCCGAACGAGAAGTTCTGTCCTACGCTACCACTAAGATCCGGCAGACGTGAGTTCTTCGCCGTAGAGAGCTGGAGCTCCTGCTGACGGCACCTGTTCTGTTGCTGCTTGATACTGATGTTATGCTCTACGGCATAGTCGCAGCACTCGCGCAGACTCCACTGCTTTTGCGCCCTTACAGGGCTATATGAGAAATGAAAAATGATAAATGATAAACCTATCACCTTCATCAGATGCTTATTAGTCATATCCATTCGTTATTTATTTGTCTTCGTCTGCAATAATCTCAGGGCCACGAACCTTATCCTTGGTGGTGATACCCTTCTTAATCTCTATATTCACACCATCAGAGAGACCCGTCTCCACCAGGGTGCGCTCATAGGTCTTATTGGAACCAGAGCCCTTGATGACATAGACAAAGGTAGAATCGCCACTGAACTCGATGGCACTCTCAGGAATACTGAGCACCTTATCGGCCTTGGCCAGCACGATCTCTGCATTGGCACTGTAACCCGAACGGATCTTCCCACCTTCGGTGAGCTTGACGGCAGCCTTAATCTCAAACTGGTTGGCACCGTTGTTCTCAACAGCCTTTGGAGAGATATACTCCAGCGATGCATCGAACTTCAGATCCTGCAAGGCACCAATGGTAATCTTCATAGGCATACCACCTACCAGCTGTCCCACCTCAGTCTCATCAATGTTACCACGGAAGATGAGGTCGTTCATATTAGCAACGGCAGCGATGGTCGTACCATCGTTGAACGTATTCGAGAGAATGACCGAGTTACCCACCTTCACAGGGATATCGAGGATGACGCCACTGATGGTAGAACGGATGAGCGTGGAACTGGCTTTGGCATTCGACTGCGACACACCATCGCGCACCACTTGCAAGGCATCAATGGCAGCAGCCTTCTCCTCCTGAGCCTGACGAAGACTCTGACGACTCTTATCGTACTCATCGTCGCTAATCAGCTTCTGGTTGTGCAGATTCTCCGTACGGTTATAATCAACCTGAGCCTGCTGGAGATTGATGTCGGCAAGACGTACACGAGCCTCAGCACTCGACAGCGAACCCATATCCGGAATCACCTTCACCTTCGCAATCACATCACCGGCATTTACATAGTCGCCTGGCTCCTTGAAGAGATCGGTAATAATACCAGAGATCTGCGGCTTGATGTTTACCTCGTTGCGAGGCTCTATCTTACCTGTAATGATGGTTGTCTTCAGGATGCTCTCCGTCTTCGGGGTGAACTCGTTGTAAACAACTTCCTTGGGTTGACCTTTCTTCCAAAGGAACACGAATGTTCCAATGAAGATCATAGCGATAATCGCTGCGATAATTAGTTTTCTGTACCTTTTCATAATTATATCTTGTATTTTTATTTTTTACCTTTTCACTTTCTCACTTTTTCACCTTTACTCATCGCGCATGGCATCAACAGGTTTGATACTCATGGCTCTCGCTGCTGGAGCCAGTCCTGCCATCACGCCCATAGCGCTCACCACAAAAGCAGCGAAGATAGCTGTCCAGAAGCCTATCTGATAATGGGTGGTGACGATACCGTCTTCCATACTTCCCATCTCCAGCATCTGGAGTATCATGACACCGAAGAGAATACCACTCATTCCCGCGACTAAGGTCAGAACGATACTCTCGGATATGATCTGCGAGAGGATCATCTTGGGTGTGGCACCGATAGCACGACGGATACCGATCTCCGTGGTTCGCTCACGTACGGTGACCATCATGATGTTAGATACACCGATGGCACCAGCCAATAGTGTTCCGATACCTACAAGCCAGATGAGGACGTTTACACCTGTCATCAGGTTATCGAGCATCTGGAATACCACTTCGGTATTAAACAGCATCGCTCCCTGTTCGTCTGTTGGATCGACATAGTGTGCCCTGGCTATGGTCTCCCTGATACGGTAAGTTAACTTAGACATCACCACGCCAGGCTTGGCCGTAACACCTATCAAGTGGACCTGATTACCCAGGTTATAGACCTGCTGCATCTGGGAGAACGGCAGACAGACGCCCGTCCCAGGTTCTCCACTGAAGCTGATACCTTCGGCCGGATTAAAGTCGACACCCACAATCTGATAATAAGTTGAGTCGATACGAATGGACTTGCCACAAGGATCGCCTCCGTCTTTAAACAGCTCCTGATAGACCTTTTTCTGGATGACACAAACCTTTCTGCGATCCTTAATATCCATCTCGTTGATGTAGCGCCCATAGCGTAACATCGGATCCTGTATGGCTTGATACGAGGGCTCCACGCCAGAGACACTGATAGAGGCCTTTCTGTCGCCATAGTAGGCAAAGCTACTGTTACCAAACAAGATAGGCGTTACCACATCGAGTTCCGGTACCCGTTGCTTGAGTCGCTCAACATCCTTGTAGTCCATATTCCACCAACGTCCCTTACGGAATCCCTTGTAAGGCTTCGTAGTCTTCTGTGCCCATATCATAGCAGAGTTCGTGGCAAAACCTTTGAAATTAGAGTTGAGCATCTCTTTCATGCCAGCACCTCCGCCAATGAGTGCGACAAGCATAAACACGCCCCAGAACACACCAAAGCCCGTCAAGAACGAACGTAACTTGTTGCGAGTCAGCGTATCGATGATTTCCCTGTATGAATCTATATCTATTCTCATAACATTAATCTGCTCTTAATGCCTCTATGGGGCGGATTCTACTTGCTTTGAAGGCAGGGATAAGTCCTGCAATCGTTCCTGCAATCACCATCACCAGCGTGGCCTCAATACACACATCAAGTCCTACAGTCGGATCGATGAAGACCGACATCTTCCCCACACCGAAGTCACTCACACTGTGACCGAGTGTAGCATCCATATACTCATTGGCTGCAACACCGAGCACCATGCCGATATATCCGAAGAAGGTGGTGATGATAACACTCTCGATGATAATCAGTTTAAGGATATTCCACGGTTTGGCGCCAATGGCCTTACGAATACCAAACTCATGGGTTCGTTCTTTCACTGTGATGAGCATGATATTCGACACGCCCACTATGCCGGAAAGTAACGTAAAAAGTCCTACTATCCAGAGTGCCGTATGGATAATCTTGACTGCCAAATCCATCTGAAGACTCTGCGTGTAGTGGTTACTGATCCAGAAGGCACTTTCATCCTCAGGGTGTACCTGATGGTTAGCACTTAGATGCTGACGATAGTCCTTCTCAAAGTCCTCGTTGGCTTCTTCTGACTCCAGACCATGAAAGGTAAACTCAATACGTCCGGCGTCGTCGTTATTGGCACCGAAGATGCGCTTGATGGCAGAGTAAGACGAAAAAGCATCCGCACGACTGTTCTCTTTCTCCTTATAGATGCCTACCACCTTAAAGGCGAAATCACCCACCTTTACGTAATTTCCCAACAGTGACTTAAAGTCTTTTGGACAAAGCTCCTTTGCCTGTTTATTACTTAATATAAGTACCTTACGACTCTGTCTCACGTCGATCTCATTAATAAAGCGTCCGTAAAGCAGATCCATCTTCACTATCTTGTTATGATTCGGATAGACACCACAGATGGAGGGTGAGATATACTGCTCTCCAAAACTGATGGTGGCAGAGGTACGATACTGGGCGCCCACCTCATCGATGGTTTCCTTGAACTCCGTCGCTGTCGTGCTGATGTCGCGCTTCTGAAGTCTGATCCAACGACCTTCCTTCAGACCCTGATAGGCTTTCGATGTCTCACCGCCATAGACAACCATCGAGGAGGCCAGGAAACGCTGGTTCTGCCTGATGGTTCCATTGATGAGACCGTTACCAGCACCCAGAAGCACAATGAGCATGAAGATGCCCCATGCCACGGCAAAGCCTGTGAGTGCCGTACGGAGTTTGTTCCTTCGAGCCGTCTGCCATATTTCTGTTATGATATCTCGCATAGCCTACTTCATCATACCGTTAATACCGAATGGCGAGGCATCATGGTTCAGGTTTTCTTCGATCTGTCCGATGATGCCGTCCTTGATGTGTACAATCTTGTTGGTCTCGTTAGCCACACCGCTCTCGTGAGTCACCACAACGATGGTCATGCCCTCGTCCTGGTTCAGCTGCTTGAGCAACTGCATCACCTCCACAGATGTCTTTGAGTCCAATGCGCCCGTAGGCTCATCGGCTAAGATGATCTGTGGACGGGTGATGAGTGCTCTGGCTATTGCCACGCGCTGTTTCTGTCCTCCCGACAGTTCGTTGGGGTAGTGCTCAGCCCAATCGAGGAGACCAAGTCTGTCCAGATAGTCCAGCGCCATCTGATGGCGCTTCTTCCTGGATACCCCTTGATAAAATAAAGGCAACTCAACGTTTTCCACGGCGGTCTTAAAAGAGATGAGATTAAACGACTGGAAAATAAAACCTATCATCTTGTTGCGATACTCGGCAGCCTTCGTCTCTGAGAGGTTCCAGATGGGAACGCCTGCCAGCTCGTAGGTGCCAGAGTCGTAGTTGTCGAGAATACCTAATATATTTAATAAGGTACTCTTACCAGAACCCGAGGCACCCATAATGGATACGAACTCACCTTTAGCGATGTCGAGCGAGATGCCCTTCAGCACATGGAGCGGCTGTGCGCCTTGATAGGTCTTGTTGATGTCTTGTAAATGTATCATTCTAATACAATCTATTTACCTTAGTTTAACTTAGTTCTGTCTGTTTGACGCTGCAAAGATACTAAAAGTTGCATAACATACAAAATTAATGGGATAAATTACAATAATTTGTGACGAAAGGTTATTGTTTCTCCCATTCCGCAGTGATATCCGAGATAGAAATATCCAATAAGCGCATCTGTCGGAAGAGCTCTGGCAGGCGCTCCTTCATAAACTCCTGCTTACGGGCTTTGAGGATCTGCTTCTTCGCACCTTTCGTCACGAAGTAGCCCAGACCACGCTTGTTGTAGATAATCTCCTCACGCGCCAGTTGCTCGTAGGCCTTGACGGCTGTGTTGGTATTCACCTCCAACAGCACACTGTATTCACGGACTGACGGGATACGGTCGTCGTCCTTATACACCCCAGAGAGAATCTCATCGCACAGACGGTCAGCCATCTGGATGTAAATCGGTTTATCGTTTGAGAATGTCATACGTTCAACCATTTATTGTTAATCACCTGCATCCGACAGAATATTTTGTAAGAGAGCCAGTAACACAAGGCCGTCAACAGATAGCCGCCTATGCTCACCACATAGAACCATGCATTAGGAACCGACTTCCCTTTTTCATCTAAATCGAAAAGATTGGCATTATCTATCACAGGTGAGTGCCATGTGAACATCATGATATAACCTATGATAACAATCGCTATCGTGGTCAACACAAACTGCTGCTTACGGAACAACGTACCACCCAGGATATAAGCTGCATGAATCAGCAATATTTCAGAAAGGAAAGGTCCACAAGCAATCAAAGGATTGAGATTAAATGTCTTTAAATCAAAGATCATCGGAATGGCCCAGACAACGATACGCCCACTAAGTGCATCGACTAGCACACGCAGTGCATCGGCAATGATGACACAAATGATGGTACCTATAGCAGCCATCACCACGTTAAGAACCAGAGAGACGAGATACTTCTCCAAATTGGATGCGGGCCACATCAAATAAGCAGAACACCAGGGCTTCTTTTTCAGATGATAGAAGAGGAAACTGGCACAGAACAGCATGCCGATACCGAAGAAAATGACATCGAATACTGCGATACCTTTGATGAGTATCGGATAGGCATCCTCCATGTAAGCCACCCCATGCTTGGCTACAACGTCATGATAGTCTCCTCCATCAAAAGAAGTCGATCTGACAAAGAGAATATTCAAGAAAGACAGTGCAATGAAATAGATACCGAATACAAGCATCCAATCTTTACGAGTGTTCATATACTGACACTTCAGCGCCTGGCCGAATCGGGTGATATTGAATGTACTCATTTTGACTGCGTTTTAAAGTTAAACAATAATTCGAGATTTACCAATGTCTCCGTATCGCCTTCCTTTCGCTCGGCAATGACAGCGTTACCTTGAAGAGTCGGCTCTGCATAAAGCACTGTCTCATCCATCTCCTGAGGACTGCGGTATTCGAAGGTATACTTATCAGTAATCTCCTGTACAGAAGCATTCAGCAACACTTGTCGCTGATCAAGAATCAGAATATGATCGAGCATCTGCTCGACATCATGTACTTGGTGTGTAGAGATTATCACCGTGCGATCCTCTGTCATGTTCTGGGCTATCACCTTGCGGAACTGGCTCTTTGATGGAATATCCAGTCCATTGGTAGGCTCGTCCATCAGCAGATACTTCGTGTTGGTGGCCATCGCAAAAGCAATATAGGCTTTTTTCTTCTGCCCCATCGAAAGCTCACCAAGATGAATATCCGTCTTCATCTCAAAGTCGCCTAGGCATTTCTCCAACACCTCCTGCGAGTAATTGGGATAGAAAGGCCTGTAGAGATCCACATACTTTGAAAGACGCATTGAAGGCATATCAAACTCCTCTGTCACGAGGAAAATATCGCTCAGTGTCTCAGGCCTTCTCTCACTAGGAGCGACACCGTCATTTTTGATACTTCCCTTAGTTGGAGCCAACAGACCAGAGAGCAGATACAATAATGTTGACTTGCCTGTGCCGTTCTTCCCCAGCAGACCATAGATTTTGTTTTCTTCCAGATTCAGACTGAAACCATCAAATACCTGATGCTTCCCTCTGGCATACTTGAAACTGATGTTACTTACTTCTATCATAGCTTTACTCTGTTATAGTGTACTACTCTAATAGTACACCGCAAAAGTACGACAAATATGGTTTCCCTCCAAGCTTTTTGGAGAAAATCTTTCATTTCTTAACACAGTTTAAGGATTAGCCCTCGCGTGTACCTAATTCTATAAATATGCGAATTATCTGACATCGATACCCCACATCATCTTTTCGCGCAGGGTATTGAAATAGCGCTGGTCGCTACGCTTAACCACCTTCACGTCGTAAGGTGCACGTCGCAGGGTCAGCTTTGTGCCCTCCTTACATTTCTCAGAGCGACCATCAATGGCAATCAGGAAGTTATGGCTACGGCTCTCTACGGTAAGAGTAATCTCTGAGGAATCAGCGAGGACAATGGGACGGATATTCATCGAGTGAGGAGCTACTGCCGTCATCGAGAACACCTTCGTGCCAGGCACAATGATAGGACCACCATTAGACAGAGAATAAGCCGTTGAGCCTGTAGGCGAACTGATGACGAGACCATCAGCCTGATAGGTCGTCAGGTAATCACCGTTGATGGAAGCACGGATAGAAATCATCGAAGCCGTATCACGCTTCAGGATAGCCACATCATTGAGGGCACAGTTATAGCCTTCAAGCGGTTCACCATCAGTCGTCACCTGGATCAAGGCACGGTTCTCTATGGAGTAATCCTCCTCATAAATGGCATCAAGACACTTCTCTATATCATTGGGACTGATGTCTGCAAGGAATCCCAGGCGACCCATATTGATACCCAGAATAGGGATCATCTTCTGCCTGACGCGACTTGCAGCTTTCAAGAACGTACCGTCGCCTCCCATGGAGATGACGATGTCTGCATCAAAATCATCATCAGTAAAAATCTTCGCTGCATTCACATCGAGCTTCTGATCCTCAGTCAGGAATTGATAATATTCCTGATCTACCAACACTTCTGCTCCTCTCTGAGACAAACAGGCGAGCACTTTCTGTATAGAAGCCGACTTCTTGGTCTGATAGACATTGCCAAAAAGGGCAAATCTCAATCTCCGATGTTCCATATTCTTGACTTTTGGGTGCAAAGATACGAAAAAGAAGTGAAAA
>JAEEGG010007664.1_pt1 | contig 24788 bp, 24 predicted proteins | sample 9134161 | NCBI WGS metagenome assembly JAEEGG01 (sample SAMN16246543, study PRJNA631951) | gut metagenome | biome: gut microbiome; feature: rumen; material: CR-attached | host: Bos | place: Iran: Karaj | collected 2018-10 | reverse complement strand
TACCGCCGCAGCACCAGCAGCTACGAAGTGATCCCCCCAGAGGTACGCGAGTGGCTTACCCGATAACTGAAAAAACACAACAGTATAAAAAACTCTTTTTACTCGGCGAGATGGTATTCTCGTTGCTTGCGGCGGGATGTTCATCATACAAACCGGTCATATTCCCGTTTGGGAAGACCTATGTGTACAGTGTGGCTTTCGTCAATGCGGACGGCAACGTTACGTCACAATGCAAAATCAGGATGACGACTTTCGAGAAGAAATTTCTCGGACAGTTTGGCCTTGTTTTTTATCGGCGCATCGCCGCAAGCTCCTCGGCGAGGTAATGGCCGGTGAAGTTGTCTTTCTGCTTGGCTAAGTCTTCGGGGGTACCGCAGAAGGTGATCTGACCGCCGGCACGGCCGCCGTCGGGACCGAGGTCGATGACCCAGTCGGCCACCTTGATGACATCCATGTTGTGCTCGATGACGAGGACGCTGTTGCCCTTGTCGACGAGCTTCTGCAGCACGCCGAGTAGTATGCGGATGTCCTCGAAGTGGAGGCCCGTGGTGGGCTCATCCAATATATATAATGTCTTGCCGGTGTCGGTGCGCGAGAGCTCGGTGGCGAGTTTCACGCGCTGCGCCTCGCCGCCGCTGAGGGTGGTGCTCTGCTGGCCGAGGGTGATGTAGCCGAGTCCCACGTCCTGCAGCGCCAGCAGCTTGCGGCGCAGTTTGGGGTAGGCGTCGAAGAACTCCACGGCCTCGTTGACGGTCATGTCAAGCACGTCGGCTATAGACTTGCCCTTGTAGCGTATCTCCAGTGTCTCGCGGTTGTAGCGCTTGCCGCCACAGACCTCGCATTGCACATATACGTCGGGCAGGAAGTTCATCTCTATGGTGCGCAGGCCGGCTCCCTTGCAATGCTCGCAGCGACCACCGCTGACGTTGAAGCTGAAGCGGCCGGGCTTGTATCCGCGGATGCGCGCCGACGGCAGCTCGGCGAAGAGGCGCCGTATGTCGTCGAAGAAGCCCGCGTAGGTGGCGGGGTTGGAGCGCGGCGTACGGCCGATGGGGCTCTGGTCTATCTGTATGACTTTGTCGATATGCTCTATGCCCTCGACGCTGCGGTAGGGCAGCGGTGCGCGTAGCGAGTGGTAGAAATGTTGGCTGAGGATGGGCTGCAGAGTGTCGTTGATGAGGCTCGACTTGCCGGAGCCCGAAACGCCCGTCACGCAGACGAACATGCCCAGCGGCAGGTCGAGGTCCACGCCCTTGAGGTTGTTGCCGGTGGCGCCTTTCAATAATATATGCTCGCGGCCTACGTTGGGTCGTCTCTCCGGCAGCGCTATGTCGCTCTTGCGCGACAGGTAGTCGAGTGTGACGCTTGGCTTGTGCTTCGCCAGCACCTTGTCGGTCACCTCGCCGGCGAAGAGTATCTTGCCGCCGTGGATGCCGGCTCCGGGGCCTATGTCGACCAGATAGTCGGCGGCAAGCATCATGTCACGGTCGTGTTCGACGACGATGATGCTGTTGCCGAGGTCGCGCAGCTGCTTCAAGCTCTCGATGAGGCGCTGGTTGTCGCGCTGGTGCAGGCCAATACTCGGCTCGTCGAGGATGTAAAGCACGTTGGTGAGTTGTGAGCCAATCTGTGTAGCCAGACGTATGCGTTGTGCCTCGCCGCCAGAGAGCGACTTGGCGCTGCGGTTCATGCTGAGGTAGCCCACGCCCACGTTGTTGAGGAACGAGAGGCGCTTCAGTATCTCCACCAACACCTCGTGTGCCACCTTGCGGTCGCGCTCGTCGAGCTGCGGCTCCAGTGTCTGCAGCCATTCCTCCAGCTCCAGCAGGTCCATGTCGGCCAGCTCGCCGATGTTCTTGTCGAGTATGCGGAAGGCGAGGCTCTCGGCCTTCAGACGGTGTCCGTGACATTCGGGACACGGCACGGTGTTCATGAAGCTTGCAGCCCACTTCTGCAGGCTGGCGGGACTCTCGTCGCTGGCCATGCTGGTGATATAGTTCACTATGCCTTGGAACTCGCTGAGGTAGCCGGGGTCCTCGGGGTCTTCGATGCCGGCGAAATGGTTGCTACCATAGAGTATGGCGTTCATGGCTTCCTCGCTGATGGCCTCCACGGGGTCGTCGAGCGTGAAGTCATAGTGCTTGCCCATCAGTTCCAGCTTGCGGTATACGTAGTTGGTGGGCGAATATTTTCCAAGCACCTCGATGGCGCCGTCGCGTATGCTCTTCTTCGGATTGGGTATGAGCTTCTGCATGTCTATCTGCGCCACCTCGCCCAGACCGTTGCAATGCGGACATGCGCCGTAGGGCGAGTTGAACGAGAAGGTGTTGGGCTCGGGCTCGGGGTAGGAGAGGCCGCTGTCGGGGTCCATAAGCATGCGGCTGAAATAGCGTATGCTGCCATCCTCATTGTTCAGTATCATCAGTATGCCCTTGCCTTGCCTGAAGGCTGTCTGTACAGCCTCGCGGAGACGGGTGGCATTTCGGTCGGCACGCAGGCGGTCCACAACAAGCTCTATGTCGTGCACCTTGTAGCGGTCCACCTGCATCTTGTAGGTGATCTCCTTCACCTCTCCGTCGACGCGTACCTTGAGGAAGCCGCGTTTGGCCACCTGCTCGAAGAGCTCGCGGTAGTGCCCTTTGCGGCCTTTCACCAGCGGCGCCAGCACCATAATGTCGCGGCTGCCGTATTCGGTGGTGATAATCTCCAGTATCTTATCCTCGCTGTATTTCACCATGGGCTTGCCGCTGACGATGCTGTAGGCCTTGCCGATGCGAGCGTAGAGCAGACGCAGCAGGTCGTAGGTGTCGGTCAGCGTGCCCACCGTCGAGCGAGGGTTGTTGTTGGTGCTCTTCTGTTCGATGGAGATAACTGGCGAGAGGCCTTCTATCAAGTCCACGTCGGGACGCTCCATGTTGCCGATGAAGTGGCGTGCGTAGGCCGAGAAGGTCTCCATATATCGGCGCTGCCCTTCGGCGTGGATGGTGTCGAAGGCCAGGGATGACTTGCCGCTGCCGCTCAATCCGGTGAACACCACCAGCTTGCCGCGCGGAATCTCCAGGTCCACGTTCTGCAGGTTGTGCTCTCTTGCACCTAATATCTTTATCTTCTCGTCGTCCATCAGATGCTCTCTATTACCGTGGTGTCGTGTTTGCCACGTGTTATTGTGTTGTATTCGGTGCCTTTCTTGGTGGGGATGCGCACCTTGTAGCTCTTGCCGGCTTTGTTTTTCAACTTGTCGGTGGTGAGCCACGGGTTCATGGTGCGCAGCATCTTGTAGCTTGTGCCGTTGTCTGCGGCAAACTGCACCAGGTCTACGTTCTGTCCGCTTAGTGTCACCTCCTCGTAGGGCAGCTCAGGGTATGTGTCGCAGCGGCGCACGGTGTAGCCGTAGTCCTGCGGGTGCTGCATGATGAGCTTCAAGGCCAGAATGCGGTATACATAGCGTTGTGTCTCTTTGTTGAGCAGCAGGTCGTAGTAGCTCTTCTGCCGCTGGTTGGTGAGGCGTTTCTCGAGGCCATTCTCGCCGCAGTTGTAGGCTGCTGCTGCTTCGGTCCAGCCGCCGAAGCGTCGCTTCAGGTCCTTGAGGTAGCGGCAGGCGGCGCGTGTCGATGCCTCAAGGTCGTTGCGCATGTCTATCTCGTCGCTTATCTCAAGCCCGTATTTCTGTCCCGTGGGCTTCATGAACTGCCAGTAGCCTTGGGCGCCGGCGGGCGAGGTGACGCATTGCAGGCCGCTCTCGATGACGCAGAGGTACTTCATGTCCTGCGGCACCTTCTCTTCCTTCAGTATGCGCTCGATGACGGGGAAGACGCGTGTGGCGCGCTTGATGTTGAAGAGCGTGTTGCTCTGGTAGTACATGTTCGATACCAGCTCGCGGTCCAGACCCTCGCGGACATACCAGAGGTTGAGGGGCACGCGTTCGCCGCAGAAGTAGAGCGTGTCGGGCATCGGCGGAGCGTAGATGTGGTATCCGGCGCGGATGGCTTTGGCCAGAATCTCGTCGCTCTTGTCCTCCTTGCGGGTGGCGAAAATAAAGGCCTCGCCTGCTATAGCCAACGAAGCCAGTATTATAGCTATGACGGACAGCTTTTTCATGATGTCACGGTGTTGATTATCAGACGTGCCACCTCCTGCTTGCTCAGCAGGGGGCTCTCTGTTCGGCTGCCGTCGCGGCCGATGATGTACACCTTGTTGGTGTCCACGCCGAAGCCGGCGCCTTTGTCGCGCAGCGAGTTGAGGACGATGTAGTCGAGGTTTTTCTTCTCCAACTTGCGTTGGGCGTTGGCCTCCTCGTTGTCGGTCTCGAGGGCGAAGCCCACCAACGTCTGTCCCTCCTGCTTCATACTGCCGAGGGTGGCCAGTATGTCGGGGTTCTGCACCAGTTCCAGGTGCATGCCTTCAGAGCCGTTCTTCTTGAGCTTGTGGTCGGCGCACTCCGCCGGCCGGTAGTCGGCCACAGCGGCCGAGAGTATGGCGCCGTTGCAGCCGGGGAACACCTCGGTGGCGGCGGCGAACATCTCGCGGGCGCTCTCGACGCGGGTTACGTGTATGCGTTGGCACGCTGCTGTGTCGAGGTGAGTGGGTCCTGTCACCAGCTCCACGTCGGCACCTTGCTCGGCCAGAGCTTCGGCCAATGCGAAGCCCATCTTGCCGCTGCTGTAGTTGCCTATGAAGCGTACGCTGTCGATGCGCTCGTAGGTGGGACCGGCTGTCACCAGCCAGCGCTGACCTTGCAGTTGCTGCGACCGAGTCGCAGCGCACACGGCCTCCGCTATGGCGGTGGGTTCGGCCATGCGACCCACGCCGTTGACGCCGCAGGCCAGCTCGCCCTCTTCGGGGCCTACCATGCGGATGCCCCACGTCTTGAGGGTCTGTATGTTGCGCTGCACGGCTGGGTGTGCCCACATCTCGCAGTTCATGGCGGGTGCCATGATGACGGGCTTGCCGGAGAAGGCCAGCAAGAGCGTCGAAAGGGCATCGTCGGCTATGCCGCTGGCCACCTTGCCTATGATGTTGGCTGTGGCTGGAGCCACCACCAGCAGCTCGCCCCAGTCTTTGAGGGAGATGTGCTCGGTGCGCCCCGAAGCGAAGAGGTCGCTGTAGAGCGGTGCGCCCGAGACCGTCTCAAGGGTCACCCTTGTGACGAACTCCAGCGCATGCTGAGTGGCGGCGCAGCGCACCTCGTGGCCTGCTTTCTTCAGCAGGCGCACCAGCTCGGGCGCTTTGTAGGCCGCTATGCCTCCCGTTATGCCGACGACGATGTTCATCAGTTGGCGTTGATGACTTCTTCCTCCATGGCCTCGAACTTGGCGGCCTGCTTGTCCTCCTTGGCGGGGTTGCGGTAGTATATCTGGCCTTCGAGATACTCCTCGGTGGCCTCAAGTGTGGGTTTGGGCATTTGCTCGTAGCGGCGCACAATCTCTATCTGCTCGCGGTTTTCGAACATCTCGTCCACGCCGTCGCCGCCCGTGCGGAAGTCGTCTATGCGGCTGTGCAGTTCCTTCTTCTCTTCGGCGGCAATCTGGTTGGCACGCTTGGTGAGCATGGCCACGGTCTCGTAGATGTTGTCGGTCTGACGGCTGAAGTCGGCAGTGTTGCGTGTGATAGTGGTGTTGATGATTTTCTTCTTCTCTTCCATTGTTTTATGTTGTTTTTTTTGTTTCTCTTATTTTTCCATTTTGGCCAGCTCCTCGCGGGTCTTGGTGTAGATGTTCTGTGCGTCGGCCAGCTGTTTGGGGTCGGTGATGCCGCTCACCACGCGGTCGAAGTCCGCCACCACCTGCTGCAGGCGTCCGCGTTTCTTGTCCTCGCGGCTGTCGATGGCATACAGGTAGCCTGAACGCAGCATGTAATACATGGCGTCGCCGCGCATCGGCGCCTCGGGGTAGAGGTTGATGAAGTTTTTGAGGCTCTCGTAGGCCGCGCGGTATTCCTCGGTGTAGTAGTAGCCGTAGGCTATCTCGTAGTCTTTCTTCATCAGCTTGGTGCGCATCTCGTCGAGGTAGCGGTTCACCTCGGGCATGTGTGTGCTGTGCGGCCAACGCTCGACGAAGGCCTCGAACTCTTCGATGGCTTCGCGCGTAAGGCTCTGGTCGAGCGTGTAGACGGGCGACTCCATGTATTTGCAGTAGGCCGAGAGGTAGGAGGCCTCCTCGACGCGCACGCTGTAGGGGAACTGCCGTGCGAAGCGTTTGAACTGGTATCCGGCCATGTAGTAGTCCTTCTCCATGTAGAGCGCCTGGCCGTAGTACCAGGCAATCTCCTCGGCGTTGTCGCGCCCGCGGTAGTGCAGCGTCAGGTTCTCGAAGAGCTGGATGGCCTTCGAGTAGCTGTTTTCGTTGTAGTACTGCATCGCCGCCTGGTATTTGGCGTCGTAATCGTTGCTTTTGAGTATCTTGTCGAACTTGTTGCAACTCGTTAGCAACAAGGTTATTGCAAGGATATTGAGGATGTTTTTTGCCATTTTCATAAATTGCAAAGATACAACTTTTTCTTTGATTGCGCGCAAATAATTTAAAAAAGCCTCTTTTTTCAGTCCTTGATGCCGTCTTGATGCCGTCTAGTTGCCGTTTAGTAGCCGTTTAGTAGCCGTTTTGATGCTTCCGTCTTCCTATAGAGTTCCTTCGGATCCGGTACGGCAGTTCTTCAGTACTTCAACGATACTTCTTCAGTAGTTCTTCAGTGAAACACTGAAATACTACTGAAGAAATGCTGTAGGGGCTCCGTACCGGCTCTGTAGCGGAGTGGTGGTTGTTTGCATTTTTTAACAAAGGTATGGTGCCTTGTATGGGAAAAAAAACGTATTTTTGCATTTTAAAATAAAGGTTCGGAATGGATACGATTATTATATTAGACTTTGGTAGTCAGTACACTCAGCTTATCGCGCGCAAGATACGCGAGCTTAATGTTTACTGCGAGATTCATCCCTTCGACAAGATTCCGGCGCTGACGCCGGAGGTGAAGGGTGTTGTTTTCAGTGGCAGCCCTTATAGCTGCAATGCCGCCGACGCTCCGGTGCCCGACATGAAGGGCATCAAGGGCAAGCTGCCGCTGCTGGCGGTGTGCTACGGTGCCCAGTACCTGGCCAAGTGGGGCGGTGGCCGCGTGCAGCAGAGCAAGATACGCGAGTACGGCCGTGCCAACCTGTCGTTCATCGACGGCAGCAATCCGCTGATGAAGGGTGTGCCCATGGGCAGCCAGGTGTGGATGAGTCACGGTGACACCATCGAGGTGCTGCCCGCGGGCTACAAGACCATTTGCAGCACGGAGAACGTGCAGTTTGCCGGCTATCAGATTGAGGGCGAGCAGACCTATGCCATACAGTTCCACCCCGAGGTGCACCATTCGACCGACGGTCCGACGCTGCTGCGCAACTTCGTCGTCGGTATCTGCGGCTGCCGTCAGGAGTGGACGCCCGAGAGCTTCATAGAGACGACTGTCAAGGAGCTGCGCGAGAAGGTGGGTGGCGACAAGGTGGTGCTCGGTCTCAGCGGCGGTGTCGACAGCACCGTTGCCGCCGTGCTCCTCAACCGTGCCATAGGCCACCAGCTGCATTGCATCTTTGTGGACAACGGTCTGCTGCGCAAAAACGAGTTCGAGAGTGTGCTCGAGAGCTATAAGGATATGGGCCTCAACGTGAAGGGTGTGGATGCCAAACAGCGCTTCTACGATGTGCTGGCCGGTGTCAAGGACCCCGAGAAGAAGCGCAAGGGCATTGGCAAGACCTTTATCGATGTGTTCGACGCCGAGGCCAAGCTCATCACCGACGCCAAGTGGCTCGGGCAGGGCACCATCTATCCCGACGTCATCGAGAGCTCGAGCGTCAAAGGTCCCAGCCAGACAATCAAGAGCCACCACAATGTGGGCGGTTTGCCTGACTATATGAAGCTCAAGCTTGTCGAGCCGCTGCGCAGCCTCTTCAAGGACGAGGTGCGCCGTGTGGGTCGCCAGCTGGGCATCAAGGACAGCCTCATCGGCCGTCACCCCTTCCCGGGTCCCGGCTTGGCCATACGTATCCTCAGCGATGTGACGCCCGAGAAGGTGCGCATACTGCAGGAGGTTGACGACATCTTCATCCAGGGTTTGCGCGACGCAGGCCTCTACGACAAGGTGTGGCAGGCCGGCGCCATGCTGCTGCCGGTGCAGAGCGTGGGCGTCATGGGCGACGAGCGCACCTATGAGAGTGTTGTGGCGCTGCGCGCCGTGGAGAGCGTCGACGGCATGACTGCCGACTGGAGCCATCTGCCTTACGACTTCATGGCCAAGGTCTCGAACGAAATCATCAACCGCGTGAAGGGCGTCAACCGCGTGTGCTACGACATCAGCTCCAAGCCGCCAGCAACAATCGAGTGGGAATAAAAGCCAATAGAATGAAACGTTTTGTCCTGACAATAGTGCTAATGATGGCGTCGGTGTTGGCTTGGAGTCAAGCTCCGGGAACAACGCCTGTCAAGGTTAGCAACGAGACACAGATGCTGCACGGGAAGAAGTACTACGTGCACATAGTGGAGCGTGGGCAGACGGTGTACTCCATATCGCGGGCCTACAAAGTGCAGAGCTACGATGCGGTGACGCATGTGGACATACATTTCCTGCATGCTGGCGACACCGTGTGGTTGCCCTACCGCGGCCAGTTTGGCGACGAGGAACAGGAAACTGTGGCTCCGAAGACCACACCGAAGAGCGAGCCTTCAGCGCCTAAGGTCACGCCACGAAGTGAGCCACCGGCACAGCAGGTCACGCCGAAGCATGCCAAACGCACAAGCGTGACTGCACAGGAAAGCAAGCCTGTGGCGCTACCCACGGTGCGACAGGTGGGGCGGACCCTCAAGGTGGCTCTCATGATGCCGTTGCATCTGAACCAGATAGACGAGATTTCCACCACTAAGTTCGACATCGAGCAGCGTGGTAAACGCAGCTACCGCCAGTTCGAGTTCATCGAATTCTACGAAGGCATACGAATGGCCCTCGACAAGCTGGCCGACCAGGGTGTGAGCGTAGAACTTAACGTCGTGGACGTGAGCTCCAACGATACCGCCAAGGTGAGCGAGGCCTTTGCGAGCCACCATGTGGCCGAGAGCGACGTGCTGGTGGCCTTGCTGTTGCGCGAGTGCTTCGACAAAGCCGCCGACCTTGCCCGCGAGGCAGGCATATACATCGTTAACCCCATGGCCACACGCAGCGACATCTGCGCCGAAAACCCCTACATGGTGAAGATGCAGCCGTCGACGGCAGGCCTCATAGCGAGGATGCTCAACAATGTGGCCACCGAGCGTCAGGGGTCGCACCTTTATATTGTTCACTCGGGTGCCAAGAGTGAGAAACCGGTGCTCGACGAGATGAAACGTCAGCTCGAGGAACGCGGAGATATCAAGTACACCCTCTTCAACTGGAGCCAGAGCGCCAAGCTGGCCACGGTGCTCAAGAAGACCCCCGGTGCCGCCGTTGTGAGCATCTATGACCAGGGCAAGGACCAGAACCGCGTCTATGTGGGCAACCTGCTCAACCGTCTCACGTCGCTCAAGCAGGGCACGCCGGTGCTCTACACTCTCGGCGACTGGACGCGCGAATACGGCGACGTGGACTTTAACCAGCTGCAAAACCTCAACTACCATACCTTCGCCACGGGCTGGGACATGACCAATGACGTGCATGTGGAGTTCCTCAAGGACTTCCGCACGCGCTATGGCAACGAGCCTACCTCGCCCCTGGCAGCCACAGGCTACGACCTGACGCTGTATATCGTTGGCGGTCTGCACCGCAAGGGTGCCGACTTCTGGAACGCCCCCGGCGGTGCGTCGGAGGGGCTCACGCAGCCCATCCACCTCGTGCGTAGCGGCGCCGGCCTTGAGAACGACCGCGCCATGATATACCGCATGCAGGAGCTTGTCCTCGTGCCGGTGTCGTTTAAATAAGAAAGAGACTGAATGGAATATCAGAAAACGATAAAGAAAGAGTTTCGCCTGACGGGCCCCGGACTGCATACCGGCCGCACGGTGACTGTCACCGTGATACCTGCGCCGGAGAACTTCGGCATAGCATTCCGCCGCACCGACCGTACCAACATAGTGACACAGCCCGCTCTGGCCGACAATGTCGGCGAGACCTCGCGCGGCACCACCCTCGGTACAGGGCGCAACTCCATAGCTACCATAGAACACCTTATGTCGGCCCTGCATGGTTCGCAGATTGACAACGCCCTCATCGAGCTCGACGGTGGCGAGGTGCCCATCATCGACGGCTCGGCGCGTCCATGGATGCTGCAGCTGAGCCGCGTGGGAGTGCAGCCGCTGCAGGCCGAGCGCAAGAGCTACACAATAAAAGAGCCACTGCACTTCGAGTTTGCGAAGACGGGCTCTGTGTTCGAGGTGGAGCCTTGCGACCACTTCTCCGTGCATTGCGAGATAGACTTCGCCGACACCGTCATCGGTCGTCAGACGGCCGACATGAACGACTTCAGCGAGTATGCCGCAAGCATTGCCCCCTGCCGCACATTCGTGTTCCTGCATGAGGTGGAACCCCTGCTGCACCTCAACCTCATCAAAGGAGGTTCGCTGGACAATGCGCTGGTGTTTGTGAACAGAGACCTCACTTCGCGTCAGCTGAAGCGTCTGGCCAAGATATTCAACAAGGACGAGCGTCTCTTCAAGGTGCACGATGGTGTGCTCAACACCACGGACATCTACTTCCCCAACGAGCCGGCACGTCACAAGCTGCTCGACTTTGTGGGCGACATACGCCTTGTGGGTATGCCCCTCAACGCGAAGTTCAACATTTACAAACCCGGACACAAGGCCAACAACGCCTTTGCCCGTTACCTGATGGAATACATAAGAAAGAATAACTGATACATTACACAATGATACTGAATGACATTCACCCTGATGCCAAGATAGGCAAAAATGTGATGGTAGGTAACTTCACCACCATATATGAGGATGTTGTGATTGGCGACGGCACATGGATAGGCCCAAATGTGACCATCTTCCCCGGTGCCCGCATAGGCAAGAACTGCAAGATCTTCCCCGGCTCGGTTATCGCTGCCGTGCCGCAGGACCTGAAGTTCGCCGGCGAATACACCACTGTGGAGATTGGTGACGACAATGTGATACGCGAGTGCTGCACCATCAACCGTGGTACTGCCGCCAGTGGCAAGACGGTTATCGGCAACGGCAACCTACTGATGGCATACGTGCACATAGCCCACGACTGCGTGGTGGGCGACAGCTGTGTGCTGGCCAATAACGCCACCCTCGCCGGACATATCATCCTCGGCGACTGGGTTATCCTCGGTGGCAAGACGGCCTGCCTGCAGTTCATACATATAGGTTCGCACGTCATCACCCAGGGCGGTGCCCTCATCGACAAGGACATTCCGCCGTTCGTCAAGGCGGCGCGTTACCCGATACAGTACTGCGGTGTCAATAGTCTCGGCCTTCAGCGCCGCGGCTTCTCGCAGGAGAGCATCAACCGCATCAACGACATCTACCGCTACATCTTCGTCAAGGGCATACCGCTGGCCGACGCTGTGGAGCAGGTGAAGGAGAAGTACGGCAACACCGACGAGGGCAAGCAGGTACTCGCCTTTATAGGCAGCGCTAATACGGGCCTGATGAGTGGCTTCCGTTCGGTGCGCAAGTCTGAATAAAACTACACGTAAACCATAGTGGTCTCGACAACGGCAAGCGTCTTGCCGTTGTCGAGGCTTTCTATTATTGTATGGTAAAGTGCTGTGGAGCGGCCATGCTTCAGCGCCCGGCAGGTGGCTTTTACCGTTGTGCCCATAGGGGCAGGGGAGAGGTAATGTGCTGTGGCGTCGAGTGACACCCAGTGCAGGATGCCGTCCTCCATACTGTCGCTGTTGGCGGCGATGGCAACGGCGAAGTCGGCAAGGGTGTACAGCGCGCCACCCATGGCCACACCGCGTGCGTTGCAGTGCTTGGCGGCGAGTGTAAGCGTGCAAGTGGCTTCGTGTTCACCGACGGAAGCAATCGCTATGCCGGTCAGATCTGTGGCGTAGTGGTCGGCGGCGAACACCTCGCGGGCTTTGGGGGTCATGTCGCTCATAAGCCTAATTGTTTGTGTAGCGCTTCAGCTCCGGTGAATACTATGCCCTTCATGCCGAGGGTTTCGGCGGCGGCTACGTTGTCGGGGTTGTCGTCCACGAAGACACACTCTCCGGCTTTGAGTCCGTAACGGTCGAGCAGCACGTGGAACAGTCTGTAGTCAGGCTTTATGAGCCGCTCGGCGCCGCTCACCACATAGCGGTCTATCATCTGCAGTATGCCGAAGCGTTCCCTTGCCGCGGGGAAGGTCTCCATGCTCCAGTTTGTCAAGCCGTATATCTCGTAGCCCTTGGCACGAAGTTCGTTGATTACCTCTCGCATGCCGGGCACTTCGCCGGAGAGCATCTCACGCCAGCGCGAGCGGTATAGCTCTATGGCCTCGGTGTATTCCGGTTGTCTGGCCTTGAGCTCGTCAATGCATGCCGCAGTACTTTCGCCGGCATCTATGCGGCCTCGCCATTCGTTGTCAGCCACATGCCGCAGGAACCACCACGCCTTGGCCTCGTCGCCGAAATACTCGCCGTATATAAGCTCGGGGTGCCACTGTACCAGCACGTTGCCGAAGTCAAAGATGATGTTTCTTATCGACATTCTTTCCGTGTGCTATAGTGTTGCGTCGCTATTCGTTGACAATCTTCATCATGGATGTGCCTTCCGCCGAGAATGCCTCCAGCAGGAAGACGCCGGTGGCGGGCAGCTGAAGCACCACGGGTTCGCCTGTGCTGTTGATGGTCTGCAGCAGGCGGCCGTCGAGGCTATAGAGCCTCAGCTCCGAGGGCTGACCGTTGGTGGTTGTCACCGTGCACTGGCCGTGTGCCGGGTTCGGGGACGCTTTCAAAGCCATTGTGCCTACATTGTCTATGCCCATCAGGCTTTCGGTGGTGAAGCTCGTGCGTGCTATCGGTCCGAAGTTGCCGTTGCCGCATGACGGTCTCACCGCCACAGTGTACATGGTCTCAGGCATGAGGGCTGGCAGCGCGTACTGCGGCTCCAAGACAGTGGTCATGGTTCCCCACGCATCCTCGGGCGTGCCGGATATGCCGTACATCACCTCCCACTGGCTGGTGCCCGAGTTGTCGGTCCATGAGGCGACATAGCCGCGCAGCATGTTGTCGCCGGTGGCTGTAATGTTGCTACCGCTAACTGTCAGCGCCTCGATCGGAGCGCACGGCGTGCGATAGCTTACCATGGCCCAGTCGCCATAGATGCTGCTGTCGCATACCGAGCGAACGTAGAAGTCATATTCTGTGTTGGGCTGCAGCTCCAGCTGGTATATGGCATACGACGTTCTTGAAACCGTCACCGTCGTACCTGTGCCATGCTCGAAGTCATGGGTGCCGTATTCCACCTCCCAGTGGCCTGGTGTCGAGCTGCCGCTCCATTGGAGAACCATCTGCTGCTCACCGTCGCTGGAGATGTCGTTTAGTGTTATGCTCACCACCGTAGCGCAGGTGTCATCGCCCGTGGTGAACTGCACCATGCTCCATTCGCCATAGACGGTGTCGGAGCATACTGTGCGTACATATACGTCGTACTGTGTGCTTGCATCCAGGCCGGTTAAGGTGAGCGAGGTGCCCGTAAGTGTGTCGACAGTGCCGGTGCCTGGCTCAAAGCCTTGCTCGCCATACTCTATCTCAAAGCCGTCGGCTGGGTCGGTGACACTCCAATTCAACACAGCCTCGTGTATGTCGGGCACTGCGGCGAGACTTGTGATGTCGGCGCAGGTGTCGGGGGCTGACCACAGCACCAGGTTGTCAAGGAACAATGCCGAGCCTTGCTGCATGTTGGTGCTGGCCGACGATACCGCTATCAGTATGACCGAGTCGGGGTCGGGGCTTGGCATGCCGGCCACGAGGGCGTTCAGGGGCATGTATTCCACCTCAAAGGGCGTATATTCGCTTGTGTCATACAACGACAGGTTGAGACCCACGCCCACGATGTCACGCTTGTTGGTGACGGTGTTGTGGCGTGTGCCAACCATTATCACGGCGCCGTTGTCGCCACTTGTGGCCGACTGGTACTTGTAGCTGCCGGTAAGGCGTCCCGGTCGGTAGCCGCCCAGGTCAATGCCGCCAGACACGTAGTCGTTGACGTCCATCGTCAGCAGCGTCGGCAGCATGGCCAGGATGTCGCCCGAGCCGGAGAGCATGTTGGTCACCAAGGGCAACACAGACTCGACGTCGATGGCACCGGTGGTCAGTATCGACGGTATTACCTGCTGTCTCAGCGACGAGTCAATGGCGTCGCCGGCGAGGTTCAGCACTGTGGAGCTGATGATGTCGCTGAGCATGAAGGTCTGCAGCCTGACGGCATTGTTGCCGTCGGGTACATTGCCTGTCACCTTGCTGGCCTTTATTAGCGGTATGTTGGTATTGATGGTGATGGCTCCCAGCGACTCGTTGACCGGGTACGACAGGTAGTTCCAGCTCGTGGGTGTCGTGTATGAGCCATATACCTGTATGACATACATTACGGTGTAGCCTTGGTGGTTGGTCCACTGCTCAAAGCTTCCGTTGGGCAGCGTGATGGGGACCTGCGCACGGGTCGCACCTGTGGCAAGCAATATACCTAAAGACAAGAAAATAAGTATTTTTTTCATAGAAAAAGCGCGTTATATTTCCCATATAACGCGCATATTCGGTTTTTATTGTATTTAGTGTAACTTGAAGTTTATTGGTATGCAGTACTGTACGCTGACAGCTTTGCCCTCGTAGATGGCAGGCTTCCACTTGGGCATGCCTTTCACCACCCGCAGAGCTTCCTCGTCGCAGCCGCCGCCTATGCCTTTGGCTATCTCGACATTGACGATGTCACCTTTGTCTGTCACCGTGAACTGCACCACCACGCGGCCCTCAAGGCCGTCGGCCTTGGCCTGCTCGGGGTAGTGGATGTTGTCGGCGATGTACTTGTAGAGGGCCTCTCCGCCGTCGGGATACTCCGGTGCTACAAGCCCTTCAGGCATGCTGTCGTTCTTGAAGATTATCGGCTCCACGGTGGCTTCGTTCACCACAGCCGTCTCCTCTTCCACGACGGTGTTCTCGGGGGCTCCCTGTTTGCAGCCCACCATCATCAACAGTGCCGCCACGGGCAGCGCGGCCAGCACCTTCCATGCGCCGAAGCGCGTCCTTGTTTTGTTCATCATAACGATGCGTTTTTTAAGGTTGATACTTTTGAAATTATTTGTGATATGGCCATATCCTGTACCGGTAGCCTGCCTGTAGAGCAGGTGCAGATAGTCCTCGCGGCCGCAGACTCCTATCGACGCCGCATCGGCCTGGAACTCATGCACGGCCCGTATCTCGCGCATGATGAGCCACGCGAAGGGGTTGAACCACGCCCCGCAGCACAGCAGCCATGCTGCCAGAAGGTCGTAGGTGTGGTTATGGCTCACGTGGTGCGACTCGTGTGCCAGGATGCAGCGCAACTCGTCGTCGTTCAGCCCACGGGTGCCCACCACTATCTGGTTGAAGAAGGAGTAGGGTGCTGTGTCGTCGTCGAGCAGTATGAGCGACGCCTTGCGAGGAATGTCGAAGCCGTCGGCAGCCTTGTAGACGGTGTGTCTGCGGCGGAGCCTGGCGATGACAATCGCCTGTGCCCCCAGCTGGAACAGCAGGTACGCCAGACACAGCGCAATGCCTATGAAGTGGATATCCGTCAGGTTAATGGTCCGGGACGCTGCATTGGCCGAGATATCAATCTCGTCCAGCGTCATCATGTACCCCTCTGTGGGTATCACTTTCTGCGATGCCGTCGCCAGGCTCTCGGGCAGCGTGAACCACGGGAATACGACACTGAACCACAGCGTCGTCACCAAATACATAACACTAAGTTTCAGCCAGCGGTCGCGCCGCAGCGTCAGGCAGTAGAGACCGTAGAACAGCCCCGTTGCCAAGGTCGATAGAATCATCCAGTGTATCATTTCTCAAGTTCTTTGGTTATTGCCTCAAGGTCTGCAAGCGAGACCTCGTTCTTGTCCACCAGAAAGCTCACCAGCGCCCTCGGCGACGAGCCGAAGTAGCGCTTTGCGAAGCCGCTGAGCTGCTGCTGCATATACTCCTCGCGGCTAACCACCGGATAGTAGCGGTTGGCGCGGTTGAAGGTCTCGTGCGCCACAAATCCCTTCTGCTCCAGTATGCGCACCACTGTGAGCACCGTGTTGTAGGCGGCGCTGCCTTCAACGGCTGCAACTATTTCGTTGGCAAACCCTTGTCCCACTTTCCATATCGCCTGCATCACTTGTTCCTCGGCTTTTGTCAGTTCTTTTTCCATGATTTGTGTATTTAGTCGTGTAATTATTTTCTTAGTTAAGAAACGTGGTGTTTAGTTTATTATTGTGTACCAATGAAAATTTTTTTGAAAAAAAATAGCCTGCCGGAATGGCAGGCTGTAAATATAGGTGTAATCGGTTGATTATCGGCTGCTTGATGACTACCTTCCCTTGTACATGTCGTCGTAGTACTTCTGGTAATCGCCGGAGGTGACATTGTCCATCCACTCCTGATTCTCAAGATACCACTTCACGGTCTTCTCGATGCCTTCCTCGAATTGCAGGCTGGGTTCCCAGCCGAGCTCGCGCTGCAGCTTGCTGCTGTCGATGGCGTAGCGCATGTCGTGACCCGCACGGTCGGTGACGTAGGTGATGAGGTCCATGTCCTGACCCTCGGGACGGCCCAGCAGGCGGTCGACGGTGTTGATGACTACCTTGATGATGTCGATGTTCTTCCACTCGTTGAAGCCGCCGATGTTGTAGGTCTCGGCGATGGTTCCCTTGTGGAAGATGAGGTCGATGGCACGGGCATGGTCTTCGACATAGAGCCAGTCGCGCACGTTCTCGCCCTTGCCGTAGACGGGCAGCGGCTTGCGGTGGCGGATATTATTAATGAAGAGCGGTATCAGCTTCTCGGGGAACTGGTAGGGGCCGTAGTTGTTCGAGCAGTTGGTGACGATGGTGGGCATGCCGTAGGTGTCGTGGAAGGCGCGAACGAAGTGGTCGCTCGAGGCCTTGGCGGCGCTGTAGGGACTGTGGGGCTGGTATTTGAGGTCCTCGGTGAAGAACTTCTCGCCGTAGGCCAGGTGGTGCTTGCCGCTGCTGGCTTTGGTGGTGAACGGCGGCTTGATGCCCTCGGGGTGCGTCATCTCCAAGGCGCCGTAGACCTCGTCGGTCGAGATATGGTAGAAGCGCTTGCCTTCCCACTTCTCCGGCAGGCTCTCCCAGTACAGCTTGGCGGCCTGCAGCATGCTCAGCGTGCCCATCACGTTGGTCTGCGCGAATGTGAAGGGGTCTTTGATCGAGCGGTCCACATGGCTCTCGGCGGCCAGGTGGATGATGCCGTCGACGTGCTCGTCCTGCATCAGTTTATAGACACCGTCGAAGTCGCAGATGTCCATCTTGACGAACTTGTAGTTGGGCTTGTCCTCTATGTCCTTGAGGTTGGCCAGGTTGCCGGCGTAGGTCAGCTTGTCGAGGTTGATAATCTTGTATTGCGGGTACTTGTTGACAAACAGCCGTACCACATGGCTCCCGATGAATCCGGCACCGCCGGTGATGATGATGTTCATGTCGCGTAATTTATTATGTATATCAACGCCCCCATCGCCGTTTTATTGTGTCGTCAGTCTAAAATGCCCTTATTTTTGTCTTATTATGCTGTCGTACAGCATATTGTGTTCGTATTGTGCCGTATCTAACGAATTCCTCTGATAGTCAGCATTTTAATAGAGCCCCTACGGCCCCTCTTCGGCCCCTCCTCGGCCGCGGTACTGAAAATCAGCGAGTAGATGCGATTGAAAAACCATAGAAAAGCCATAGCGACTCCCTAGCGGAGCCGATGAGGATGAGTATGCTTGTCCGACTGCCAAAATGTCAGTGCATCTGTCAGTTTTGACAAGATTGCGCCTGCTGCGGGGCGCGACTTGTCAGTTGGCACGGATGTTGTTGTTATGGGGGTGTCAGCCGATGTGTGGCTGGCGGAAAATAAAGTAGTAATCAAAAATAAGAAAGGAAACATATTATGGCAAAAATCATCGGAATCGACCTCGGCACAACCAACAGCTGTGTCAGCGTCATGGAAGGTAACGAACCCGTAGTTATCGCTAACAGCGAGGGCAACCGCACCACCCCCTCGGTGGTGGGCTTCCTCGAGAATGGCGACCGCAAGGTGGGCGACCCCGCCAAGCGTCAGGCCATCACCAACCCCCACAACACCGTCTACAGCATCAAGCGCTTCATGGGCGAGACCTACGACCAGGTGACCAAGGAGATTGAGGCTGTGCCCTACAAGGTGGTGCGCGGCAACAACAACACCCCCTGCGTCGACATCAACGGCCGCCAGTACACCCCGCAGGAAATCAGCGCCATCGTGCTGCAGAAGATGAAGAAGACCGCCGAAGACTACCTCGGCACCGAGGTGACGGAGGCCGTCATCACCGTCCCCGCCTACTTCAACGACAGCCAGCGTCAGGCCACCAAGGAGGCCGGCGAGATTGCAGGCCTCAAGGTGCGCCGTATCGTCAACGAGCCTACCGCTGCAGCACTGGCCTATGGCCTCGACAAGAAGGCCAACGACATGAACGTGGCAGTGTTCGACCTCGGCGGCGGCACGTTCGATATCTCCATCCTGAACCTCGGCGACGGCGTCTTCGAGGTGAAGAGCACCAACGGCAACACGCACCTCGGCGGCGACGACTTCGACCGCAAGATTATCAACTGGATGGCCGACAGCTTCCAGAGCGACAAGGGCATCGACCTCCGCAAGGACCCCATGGCCATGCAGCGCCTGAAAGAGGCTGCCGAGAAGGCCAAGATTGAGCTCTCCAGCTCGATGGAGACCGAAATCAACCTGCCTTACATCACCGTTGCCGACGGCGTGCCGCAGCACCTGGTGATGAAACTTACCCGCGCCAAGTTCGAGCAGCTCTGCGACGACCTGATCCGCGCCACCATCGAACCTTGCCGTCAGGCTATGCGCGACGCTGGCCTCAGCAACAGCGATATCAACGAGGTCATCCTCGTCGGCGGCTCCAGCCGTATCCCCGCCGTGCAGAAGAAGGTCGAAGAGTTCTTCGGCAAGGTGCCCAGCAAGGGCGTCAACCCCGACGAGGTGGTCGCCATCGGCGCCGCCATCCAGGGCGGTGTGCTCACCGGCGAGGTGAAGGACGTGCTGCTGCTCGATGTCACCCCCCTGAGCCTCGGCATCGAGACCCTCGGCGGCGTGATGACCAAGCTCATCGACGCCAACACCACCATCCCCACCAAGAAGAGCCAGGTCTTCAGCACCGCTGCCGACAACCAGCCCGAGGTGGAGATCCACCTGCTGCAGGGCGAGCGTCCCATGGCTAACGACAACAAGACCATCGGCCGCTTCCACCTGGCCGGCATTCCGCCAGCACCGCGTGGAGTGCCTCAGATTGAGGTCACCTTCGACATCGACGCCAACGGCATCCTCAACGTCAGCGCCCTCGACAAAGCCACCGGCAAGAGCCAGAACATCCGCATCGAGGCCAGCAGCGGCCTGAGCGAGGACGAGATCAAGCGCATGAAAGCCGAAGCCGAGGCCCACGCCGACGCCGACAAGAAGGCCAAGGAAGAGATTGAGAAAATCAATGGTGCCGACGGCATGATCTTCCAGAGCGAGAAGAACCTCAAGGAGTACGGCGACAAGATTCCCGCCGACAAGAAGAACGCCATCGAGAGCGCCCTCAACGAGCTGAAGGCCGCCCACAGCGCCCGCAACGTCCAGCAGATCGACGCCGCTATGGCCAAGATCAACGCCGCCTGGCAGGCCGCCAGCGAGGACATGTACAAAGCCCAGCAGCAAGCCGGCGGACAAAACCCCAGCGCCGGCTTCGACCCCAACAACATGGGCGGTAACCCCGGCGCAGGCCAGCAGGGCAGCAACCCCAACGACAACGTCACCGATGTCGACTACGAAGAAGTGAAGTAAGGCAACCTGTCAATTAAACAAATGGGCGTAGTAATACGCCCATTTGTTTTCTATTGTTATGAAAAGAAAAAAGATTAGTGAGCCTGTCAAGCGAAAATTGTGGGCATCGTCTAGTGGATATTGTTGTAATCCATCATGTCACAAGGAGTTGATTCCCATATTCGAGAATGGAACAATAACAAGCATTGATGAATTAGCACATATAATTGCGCAGAAAAAGAAAGGAGCACGAGGCAAAGATGAATTACCATTATCTCAAAGAGATGAATTCGAAAATCTTATCGTTCTCTGTCCATCGTGCCATACAATGGTTGACAAAAATCCTCAAACCTTTACCGTTGACGTCTTAAAAAAGTGGAAAAAAGATCATGAGGATTCCATTAAGAATCTTATGTCCTCACCTGTTTTTCATAATAGAGAAGAAGCACGGGATGCATTGTTTCCTTTGTTAGAGGAAAACAAAGCAATTTTCGATATGTATGGTCCATACTCTGAAAATGCCACCAATAAACAAATGGATGCAGAAGTCATGTGGTATCGGTTATCACTTCAAAATATTATCCCCAATAATAGAAAAATAGAATCTATTCTCGGCAATAATCAACATCTTATGACAGACAAAGAAAGACAGGTTTTTAATCTGTTCAAATTACACAGAGATGGGTTTGAATACAATAAAATATCTGGAGATGTTAATCCTGCGGTTCCGTTGTTCCCCAAAGATTTAAACAATATGTTCCTATGAGTGAAGTAGAATATTCTAGTAGGCTTAACTTTGAGAAGTTAATGCATGGGCATAGTGCGGTAACGAGTCTCAACCAAATTGATTGTAATGTTTATCGAATAGAAAGAACAGGAGGAAGACCTCCATTGATTGTTCGTGTTGAAGAAATCTATATAATGAGTGGTTGTGATGTGTACGAAATAATGGCTGAAAATAAGAATATAGATGCAATCGTATTGGTCGGCTACTGCAATAGATATACTAGTGATGCTAAAAAGTCAGCGAAAGAAAATGGAGTTGCTTTATTTAGACGAGATGAATTTTATGGAGCTCTTCATCGTACAGGGAAATCTTTTATGAATTATGTACCACGACCTAAAAAAGATAACTAATATAGAGCCCAAACAATACTACCAAAGATATGTTTTCGGCTCTGCGGTTTATTCAGATGTCCCTGCGGATATTGACATTGCCATCATTTATGATGAGAATGCCATTAGTGTAAAAGACGCACTTGAATATAAGCGAGAGATTAGGGAAAATCTCTCACTTTTATTATCAATGGATATTGACATTATACTATTGTCACAAAATGAGGAAAAAGAAATGTGCTTTCTGAAAAATGCTAAACATTTCCAGTTCTAAAGGCATACTAAAGATTAGTTTCTCGAAAAAGACATACACTTTTTGATGAAAAGATATATTCTTTTTAACGTTGATTTGTCTTACTCTTTTTCGCTTGTGGTATTTTTGGCTTCTGATAAATTAATATAGCCTTTTCTTCCATTCTTGTTCAGTAATGCCAAAAGGTGTCCACCATTTAGTAGTTTCAAAGGCTTGTCTTTCGCAAACTCATAGGAATCTCGTCCATAATCGGAAGTAGTAATAATAATTCCAGAGTTGGCACCCTCATTTATCACAGTTCCATATAAGTCTCGAATGGCAGATACGGGGACTGTATTTGTATATCGTTTGGCCTGAACAACTATTTTTCCACCTCTCAATGGGTCGGGGTCAAAAACAACTGCGTCTACACCCCCATCACGGCTAGCTTGAGTAACCCGAACTTCACCGCCATTCTGCGCAAACTCAAATTCAAATATCTCACGAACCAACTGTTCGAAGTCCTCCCATGGCATTGCAGCAAGATTGGTCCCTTCGTTTATTGACACATCTTTATTTTCAATAAAACGATGGTCTTCTTTATTTATCTGAAGTACTGGTTGCACGGGAACAACATCTATTAGTTTGGCAGCAGATACACCTTTCATTGATTTAAAACACATTTTAGGGTCAACGTGAGAAATATCGATTCCACTAAACGTGTCTCTATCTATCATCAATGACAAAATAAGATTTCTTTCTAATTGCCCTGTTCTAGGACTAAAATCTTCAACAAACCCATTATACACAATACTTTTAGCCAATCGAGTGGTATCTGATGCAAAAGCGTCATGGATGGTGTTTAAGCAAAGTGTGTAAAGGTGTTTTTCATATAGTTTTGGCAAGTCTCTGTCAAGTTGGACTTTTATCGTCCCATCATTTTTCAAGTAATTATACTTGTTGATTTGTCGGACCGTGTCTTTCGATGGAAGGTTTGCCTCAATTCCCAATATATCATTTGCGTATATGGTGTCTATTTGATATTGGGAAAGGACTAAACGGAAAAATGTTGCAGGATCATTTTCTCTTGCATAATTTACTTTTTCCTCGAAAAGGAGCTGCTCTGCTTTACGATTTTCTTCCAGCCTACGCTCTTCTTCTAATCGTAATTCCTCCTGTATTCGTTCTTCTTCAAGTCTCTTTTTTCTTGTTCCTCTATTTGCTTACGCAGTTCTTCCTGTCTTTTTTCTTCAAGTATACGCCTCTCTTCTGCTTTCTTTTCCAACTCTTTCATTTCACTTTTCTGTTTGGCATCGGAAATGGCAGCAAATAAGAAAATCATCCCGATTACGAAGACAGCTCCTATTAATACATCCATATGTTAATGTTTTTATTCTAATCAGTACATTGCAAAGAATGATGATTAATAGTATTCTGCACGATGGAATCACTTGTTTTCAAGCGTTGACAGATATTCCCCAGCGGTCATCACAGGAATCCTTGAGGCTGTGAAATCCTTCCCGTTGCGGGTGATTATGACTTCTGCATCAGCACGGAGGGCAGTGTAATACTGCATTGCATCCTCGAAGTCCTGAAACTGCGAAGCTAAAGAGTCATCGACTGTGCGCTCATCAGTGGTGGACACTCGAGCTAGTTGTCGGAAATTGGACAGCAGTTTACGCACACCCTCGGGACCATGCTTGCGGAGTAGGAAGGAGGCTGTGGAGAAGGTCATTGGTGAAACAACGAGTTGCACCTGTTTGTTGTATGCCATAGAGAAAAGACGTACCGCATCGTGGCAAAAAGGTTCGCGACGGTCGAGCAAGTCAACTACGATATTGGTGTCAAGAAAAAGGCGTGTCATTGGTGTTTTTCCATCTGATATTGATAATACGCCTCACGTGCGTTCAAGTCTTGGTCAGCAACGGGTGAGCCTGCACCCAAAAGGCTGCTTACAACCTCCGGCACATCGGCCTCGTCAAGCTTCGGCATGGAAAGAATGACATCTAGTTCAGGAGAGTATGACCTTCCTTCGTGGCTTGTGAGCACCTGTTTTGGGTTGAGTCTCTTACGTATGTTGGCAATTCTGCGAGAGTATGAGGCGGTACTATCCTCTGTCTGCGCCTTGCAAGTCTGACTCTCGGCAAGTTGCAATAACAGGATATCTATCTGTGACTGCATCCACGCCTCAACAGACTTGTCGTCAGGCAGCGCAGGCTTTACCCTTTCCAGTACGGCGTCATCAACAGAAATACTATACGTGCACATAATTGTATCTTTTTCGTTTTGCAAAAGTACAAACTTTTTTTGAATCTGCAAAATATTATTGTTGATATGGATAAATTGGATGCAAAGGGACCGCCGAAAGACCGCCGAAGGATCGCCGAAGGGTCGAGGGGTTAAGTATTGTAAATGAGCTTTTTGCATTGCCTTGTGATGTTTATTTGGCTTTTTGTTGATTTTCAATACATTGCGACAATTTCAAAGAAGGCACAAAGAACCCACGAAGAAGGAGAGAAGAACTTGACACGAGAACGAGGTTATCCTTGTATGTGGCTCCGGCCGCAGAAAAATCCTCAATTTTGGGGATTGCAGGGGTGTGGGAATGTCGGTAATTTTGCAGCCGGAATCAAAAACGCTATAATATGGATAAAAGACTGACATTTTGGGGTGCTACGGGTTTCGTGGTGCTGTATTTTGTGGCGGTGTTTGCCGCCGAGTTCATCGGTTTTGCCCATCCGGTATGCTGGGTGCTGGCTCCTGCCCTGGGGGCGCTCCTCGGCGCGTTGCCCTACCGCAGGCTTTCGCTCCGCTGGCATAGGTTCGGCTTGGGTACGGTGCTGTCGGTCGTGTTCGGCGTGCTGATGATGGCTATGGGCGAGGTGGACCTCACACGGCTGGCCGTCATCGTCGGCTTCGGTGTGCTGAGCGACCTGGTGCGGTTGGGTGTCAAGAAGGACTCCGTCACATACCCGTTCCTCGCCCTCGGCAACATCGCCGAGATCATCTACCTTTGGACGCGCAAGGCGTGGTACCTGCAGGGCGCCGCCGAGGAGGTGGGACAGGCCTATGCCGACGCCATGGCTCCGCTGCAGAGCACGCTGTGGCTCGTCGTCGCCTTGGTGGCCATCGTCGTTGCCGCCGAGTGCGGATTGTGGATAGCAAAGAAATTGATTAAATAAACAATAAGATTATGGGACTTCTAAGTAAGATTTTCAGCAACACACGCAAGCCCGAAGGTTTCTTCGGAAGAATGATGGTCAACGGCATGAACGGTGGCGGCCACGCCCGTCTGGCGGAGTGGGGCCTCTCGCACCTGACGCTCACCGACGATGCCAATGTCCTCGATGTGGGATGCGGCGGCGGTGCCAACGTGGCACGGCTGCTGAAGCGCTGCCCTAAAGGGACGGTGACGGGCATCGACTACTCCCCCGTCTCGGTGAAGAAAAG
>JAEEGG010007663.1_pt1 | contig 24788 bp, 5 predicted proteins | sample 9134161 | NCBI WGS metagenome assembly JAEEGG01 (sample SAMN16246543, study PRJNA631951) | gut metagenome | biome: gut microbiome; feature: rumen; material: CR-attached | host: Bos | place: Iran: Karaj | collected 2018-10 | reverse complement strand
TGAAACAAATTGATATAAAAAAATATCAAAATGTTTCACATTTTTATTTGCTTTATGTTATACTATTTCTAGGTGATTTTTATGTATGACAAAATTAAAATACTAGATTTAATAAGTCAAAAACAGGTAAAACAATTTGAATTAGAATCTTTACTATATGGATCAATTGAAGTGAGAGAAAAAGATAATAAAAAGTATATTTATATACATGCTAGAGAAGATGGATTACAAGTAACTAAGTATGTAGGAGAATATACTGAAGTGTTATATAATCTTATTTCTAATAATAATATAAAAGCAAAAGAATTAAAGAAAGAGATTAGAAATATAGAAAAAGAATTAAAAAGATTAGATTATACTGATGAAGAACTTACTTTAAAAGTGTCTAATAATATTGATTTTGCTAAGAGAAAGTTAGCAAATACTATATATAATCAAGCTATATTAGAAGGTGTAGTAACAACTCTTTCTGATACAGAAAATATTATCGAGGGGGGTATAATTAATAATATGTCTCCTATAGATGTTCTTAAGGTAATAAATCTAAAACATGCTTGGGAATTTATTTTAAATAAGAATGTAATATTATCAAAAACAGATTATAATACCCTATGTATGATAAATAGATTAGTTTTAGAAGGTTTTTACTATACTGCAGGAATGCTTAGAACTGTACCAGTAGATATTGGAGGGACTTCTTGGAAACCAGATATTCCTATTGAAGAAGATATTAAAAATGATATAGATAAAATAGTTAATAGTTCTAAAAGTTCTATTGATATAGCAATAGATTTATTACTATATGTTGTTAGATCTCAAATGTTTATCGATGGTAATAAAAGAACTTCTGTTATATTTGCAAATCATTATTTAATTTCAAAAGGAAAGGGGCTAATAGTTATACCAATAGATAAGATTAATAGATATAAAGAACTGTTAATAGAGTATTATGAAACAAATACTAAAAATAAGATATCTAAATTTATAAAAGATGAATGTTATTTTATGATATAATAATTATTAATGGAGGTGTTGGTATGGGCTTTATAGCTGATCACGCAAGGAGTATGGGGTTTGTAGGCAATCAAGTGATAGAAAATTTTAAGAATAAAATAGAATATCCACAAGAGTTTATAGATAAATGCTTATCTGTATATCCAGATGATGAAGACGTCAAACAATTAATAGAAGATAAATCATTTTTGTTAGGTAGATATTTAAGACAACATGTGCCAGCTTTAATAACAAAAAAAGAATTAATAGAAGCATCAAAGAATGGTACTATGGAAGAACTTAATAAAAGAGGAGAAGAAATAAAAATTAAAAGAGGGCTTGCTGATGATTTTGATAGATTGTATGAAGATCAATATTTAAGAAAGGATTTACATATAAATAGATTTGGAATTGTTGGTAAGGATTCAAACCATATAACATCATATCGTTGTAAGTTAAGACACGGTGAAGTAGAACTGGCAAAATTTAAAATTGATCGCGTTGCAGAAAGAAAGGGCCAAGAAGGGCTTCGACTAACATTAGAACAGAATGCAGAAAGAAGACGCGTTGGAGAAGAAATTGCAAAAGATATGTGGTGCGGAGGAGCAGGAGCATAAATTTAAATAGGATATAATCCTATTTTTTTAATACTTAGTTATAGAAAAAAATTTTTTGTTATGTTATAATTATATATACAATAGGGCGGTGGATCACATGAGATATAGTAAAGCAAAAATGATTATGGCTGGTATTATAACATTTGTATGTTTAATAGCAGTAGGATTTGGTATATATAAAGGTATTGATTATTCAAGAAAATTAACTGAAGGTACTGATACTAAGAAAGATAATGATAAAGTATTAGCAACAGTATATAAAAATACTGAAACTAAGAAAAAAACAACTACTAAAAAGAAGACTGAAACAAAGAAAACAAAAGAAAAGAAAACAACTAAGAAAAAGACTGAAGAAAAGAAGACTACAACTAAGAAGGAAACTAAAAAAGAAGAAGAAAAAGTAGTAAAAAAAGAAGTAGAAAAAGAATATAGTGATGATAAAGTAGGTTTTTATAAAGTAGTAGAGTTAACAGTAAAAAATAAATCTTATTCTAAAGAAGATTTAGAAAAACTAAAGAATGCAGGATATTCATTAGAATTACAATTAAATGATAAAGGACTTGCTTCAGTAGCAGTATTATCAATTAATAAATTATATGAATTTACTGATGATTATTTCTATGATGGGGAAAATGAAATTGAATATACATATAAAAAGAATAAATTAAGTATTACTATTGATGATTATAAAATAGTATTTGAGAAAGAATAAAGAGGTGTTAGGGATGGAATTAGAGTATCTAGCAGAAGTATTAGAAGCTAAAAAGAAAGATTATGAAAAACAAAGTAATCTTAAGAAATTTTATAAAGAAACTTTAACAGAAGAAGAATATAAAAATTTTGAAAAAATTCTTAAAACTAGAAAAAGTGAAATTAGTGAACTAGAAGCTATCGTTAAGAAAATGAATTCTTATTCAGATCAATATACTTATGAAAGAATTATGGCTATGACTGAGATAGAGTTTGATGCTATAAGAGATTCTATTATTGAAGAAAAGAAAGATGAAATAAGAAAGCATAACAAAGATATTGACGAAAAGAATAGTTCTATTAATCGTGAAATAAATGATTTATTAAATGAAAATCTAGCTTTAAAAGCAGAATTAGAAGAAATGACTAATGAAATAGGATTAACAGGTAGTTATACTAAAGAATCAGTTAATAGAGCTAAAGAAATTAAGAGCCAAATTAAAGAGAATAATGATAAAATACAAGAGAATAAACAAGCAATAATAGATAATGATAAAAAAGTAATTGCTAATGGAGAAATATCTTTAGATTATGAATCTTATAAACAAGAGAAATTAGCAGAATTATCTGATAAGAAATACTGTACAGAGATACCTGAAGTATCTCCAATGGATGAATTCTTATGTAAATTACAAAAAGAAGGAAAAACTCCAGAAGAATTAGAAATAGCTTTAAATAGTTTTAAAAATAGTTATGTAGGTGGTTTTGATAAAGAAGGATATGAGTATTTTGATCCGGTATATAGAAAGGATTTAGATGCTTTAGAGGAAGAGGATCCTAATGCTTCAGAAATAACTGAATTACTTGAAAAATACTTTGAAATAGCAGAAAAAGGTAAAGCTAAATGCAAAGATAAAGGTATTATAGAAAGAAGTATGAGAGTAGCATATAATACTAATAAAAGACATAATGTTAATGAAGTAACTAAAGAACAATTATTAGTAGAGTTATTAGATGGTAAACCATATGCTAAGAATATGGATGAAAATGAAATAGTTAATAATGGTTATTTCCTTAATTTAAAAGATAGAATTATAATCCAAAAAGAAAGAATTAATAGAGTAATAGCATGGAAAAATGCTGATTCAGGTAATACAATACTTGCTAAAACTGTTACACATATAAGAAATTATAAAGATTTATCAAAAGATGATAAAAATATTAATGAAATAGAAAAAGTGTTAGCAAAATTAAGAAAATACTTTGATGAAACATGTTTTGATGGATGTGATGCCGCTATTGAATTTACAACATTATATGATGAATTATTAAAAGCATGTGCTAAATTAAAATCATTAAATAGTGAAAAAGATAGAATTAGTGGTAAAAAAATAGTTATTAATAAGAAAGATCAAAGTAAAACTTTAGATAATGTAATTGATGAAATAGAAGATTTAAAAGATTATATTAAAGAAATTCATAAGAGAATAGATAAAGACTTAGATATAACATTAAAATATGTTACAAGTACTTTAGATGAACCAGAAAGAATAATTTATCCAGAAATTACTGATGAACCATCTAAAGAGAATATATTTAGTGCTATTCATACTAAGAAAGAACATAGTGATTTCTCTTTAGAAGATGAAAAAGAATATTTATTAGAATTGGAAACAGATTTCAAGAATGCTATTATGTATCTTGAAAAATATGATGAAAATGTTGCTAAATCAAAAAGAGCCGCTATAACTAGATTATGCGACGATTTAGAGATAGCTTCTATACCAGATAGTATAGTAGATATATTATATGAAGAAAAGGCCAATAAAGAGCCTATAAAGGCCTCTAATATAGCAAAAAGAATAAATGAAGCAAGAGTTAACCTATATTTAAGAGAACAAAAAGAAAAGGCTATTAGTGAAGCCTCTAAAGCTAAATCAGAAATATTAGGAGCAGTACTAAATAAAGTTAATTTAGATGAAACTAAGACTGATATTTTTGCAGCAATTTAATAAAAAAATGTAACTGATTACTCAGTTACATTTTTATTATATTTGTAAAAAATGTTTTTACGATTTCGAAGATGTTTTTCTTCTTTTTAGCAGCTTTTTTAGCTGTTTTTTTAGGATTTTTTACTACTTTTTTAGTAGTAGTATTCTTTTTATTTTCAACATTAGTTGGCTCAACGCTTATTTGTGTTTCAGAATTTTCTTCTTTTTCAACATAAATTTCGTTATTTTCTTCAATTTTTACTTCTTCTTGAGCAACATTTTCTTCAACTTTTGCTTCATTTGAAGTAACATATAATCCATTAACATTGAAGTCTATAGAATCATATCTATCTTCAACTTCACCTTCAGTTAAAGTGATGTTTGAATCACCAGCAGCTTTAGCTCTAAATGTTAATTTGAACATATTTGTTCTTTCTTTAATACCGTTTTCCATAGTGTAATCGATACCAATTATTTTATTATTGTTTCTATTAATTAATATTTCATAACTATTTCCTTGTTCAGTATTAACTAATTCTAATACATCACTATCATAAGTGATATATCCACCTAAACCAACAACACCATATTCAGTGTCATTAACGTTATCAATAACCATATTAACTGTGAATTCATCACCAACATTAACATTGTTTTGACCTTCAAATTTAATACCAGCAGTACCTTTAGCGAATGCAACAGATGGAACACATAATAATGTTACTACTGCACCTGTAAATAATGCTTTTTTCATAAATTTTACCCCCTGATCTTTATGACAGAATTTCCCCTTTTCATAAAGTTGGTTGCTATTATAGCATAGGTTAGATAAAATTGCAAATTTTTTCATTTTAAGGATCACCACCTAAGAAAATGACTTTTCTTTTTAACTGCAAAGAAAACCTGTGGAATACTCTAAAATTGCATGTCAATTTGTTGACACATTTTCTTACTATAAATATAGCACAAAATATTTTTTAAGTAAATGATTTAGCTATTTTTTGTTTGATTTCTATTTTTTAGATTCTAAAATCTAGTTTTGATAACATTTTTCTAAAAATATCAAAAATCCTTATGAATAAAGGGAAAAATCCACAATGCTCAGAGCAACTTAATACGTAAAAATTTGTAAAAATTCACAAAAAAATTAAAAATTTTTTGTCTGCCGAAGAGAATTTTTTGGTGAAAAAATGATCAAAAATTTGCTCTAAAAAAACGTAAAAATGCGTGTAAAGTGGGGAATATTTTTGTGTAAAATTAGACCCCAAAAATCTATAAAAAATTAACTACTTTTCCACAGGCATTTTTGGCTCACTCAAATCGCCACTTTTCCTTTATAAAATAAGTGAAAAATAGGTAAAAAGATATGCAAAAAATATTGACTTTTTTGCATATCTTTTATATAATATTTATAGAATAATAGGATAGTATAGAATAGTGTAAAATAGTCCTGTATTCTCGACGCAGGAAAACTACTATACAGCCTACGAGTTTTTCGTAGTGGCCTAAAAATTGAACTTAGGTATCTTATTGTCAAAAAACTAACGAAAGGCTATTTTTGGAAAAAAATAGAAGGGTATTCGGTATGGGAAGATTTAGAAAAGGAAAAATATTAGTAATTGCTATTCTAATGATATTTGTATCATTCTTTGCGTTTACTGGAAAGGCTAGTGCTGTATGGACCACTTGCAATACTGAAGGTGCTCCAATAGTTCATTTGTTTATTGATGGAAAAGAAGTAAATGAAAAAGAACCGGGGGCTCAGGTTTTTATAAGAAGATCATCTAGTTCGACTAGCCAAAAGTGCTATTTAATGGAAATAAACCAAGGATATAGGGATTACGACATAGGCTGGAGAGATAATGAAAAACAATGGATATGGTCTGATGCCTCTGGACAAAGAGGATTGATATATTGGTATGATAATCCTGAATTTGAAGGAGAACCTATTACGCATTTCCGCTTACCAAGAGATAAAGGCAAAACATTTAATTTATATGGTAAAATGGGTAAAATAATTACTATTTATATTAATGGACATAAAAAATATGTAGTTGCTGGTAGGGAATATACACCTTATACTTTAGACCCAGATTATACTGTACAAGCTGGTTATACCGATGAACATTCAAACGATCGAGAATTTACTGGAGATTTTAATTATTTTAATGTAATAGACCCAGAATTTTATGAAGAGAGTTACAAAGATGAAAATGTAGAATATTATAGAGATGCTACTAAGAGAAATCCTGATGGAAATGCTAGATCTACTATTATTCCAGAAAAAGGGACAATTGTTAATGCAAATTATCCTGATTTATTACCTTTTATTGATCCGAATACCTGTAAAGAAGTAACAGCAAAAAGTGGAAGCTTTGTAAATTGTACAATTATTGATCCAAAAACTGGTGTAGGAATAACAGATGAAGCAGCAGCAAGATATTATGGGGTCAATACTCATTATAGATATCAAGCAGTACAAGAAACTTACAGATTGCCAAAATATTATAAATATATTGGATTTATTGACCAAAATGGTAATTTTTATGATCCAGTATTTGAAATGAAAGAAGAATATGCAGGATATAATTTTACACCAATAGTAGAATCTCAAATGTCTTGCTCTACTGAATATATTGCTAGATCTGTTATGGGAGTTGATGCCCCTTATGGATTGAAAGTAATGGAGCAAGGAGCTAGATTGGATGAAGATTTTAATAGCGATTATTATACGCATGTTTCAAGAGTATGGTATACCTATAGCTATAGTGTAGATGAAGGTGGTTATATTCCAGGAATTCGACGTGAATATTTTACCGATGGTAGAATTAGCCCTGCAATTAGTACTTGTACACCAAACGAAACAAACATGACTATACTTTACTCTGGTCTAAAGAATCCTGACCCTGAATATGCTGTTGTGTTAGAAGGTACCGATGGTATTAAAGTTAAAAAGGGTTCACAATATACATTGCCAACAGAAGGCAAACCAAAAGCAGCAGAAGTTAAGACAGTTACTTTAAAATATCAAGATGGAACAACTCCAAATGATGTATATTCTTATACTAAAATTTATACTCCAATTGGATTTAAAATAGATGGCGTACATTATGATTTTGGACAAACTATAGTTATTAATAAAGATACATATATTTATTATGATTATGAGGAAAATGTTGAAGGGCCAGATTTACCAACTCCAACAAGAGAACATTATAATTTTAAAGGTTGGTTTGATGCCTCTATGGGCGGTCATGTAATAACTGATCCTAGAACTTTAATAGCTAGTGTATATTATGCACAATGGGTTGATAAAGATAAAGTGACTGTTATTAGAACAGATAATATATCTATTGAACTTGATAAAGGCTCTCAATATACTATAGAAGAAATACCTTATAAGTCAGAAGATATAATTGCTAGAGTTGCTTTTAATTATAATGATTCACAAGGTACAAGAAAAGTATCACAAGTAACTAAATATTATGATAAAAACGGTGTTACTATAGAAGGAACTGATGAACATTATAATAGTGGAGATACTATAGTAGTTAATCAAGACATTAGATTAATTGCTAACTATACTGAAAGAATAACACCTGCTACATTCCCACTTGCCCCAGAAAGAGATTATTATGAATTTCTTGGTTGGTTTGATCAAGTAGAGGACGGTCAAGAATATACTGAATATTCAGGAAATCAAGACCTAACATTGTTTGCTCACTGGCAAGGCGGTATAGAGTATGCATATATAACTTATCCAAATGGATATTGCTATTATGATGAAAATAATACTAGACAATGTACAGATGAAGAACAAGTAGATAGAGTAGCAATAGGCTCTCAATATACATTAAAAGAAGTTAATACTAAAGAATATTCTTCTTTTGTAGATTTCTATTGGGGAGAAGAAGAATATTGGAGCATTATTCCGGAAACATCACCATATATTTATACATCAGATGTTTCAGAGGAAGAGGTTGCAAATGGGTGGTTTATTGATGGCAATCATTATGATGAAAACCAAACAATAACAGTTGATGGTGATATTAGCGTTATAAAAGATGTAGTTATGGTTAAACATCCAGCAGTATTCCCAGAAGATCCAGTTAGAGAAGGCTATAGATTTAATGGTTGGATTGATCGTGATTATCACATGAGCTATACTTATTTTGATGACGCTGTGGGATTACTTAATGATAAATATAATCAAAGGTATTTCATTTTAATTGCTGATTGGGAAGAAGATAGCGACTTAGTTACAGTAACAACTCCTTATGAAAAAGTATCTATACCAAGAGGATCTGAATATGTTTTGCCAGAATATGTTCAAAAAGATGATGAAATAGCAGCTACTGTAACATTGAAATATAATGATGGTTTAACTAAAGATAAAGAAAAATATGTTTATAGAAAATTCATACCATTAAACTGGTTGATTAATGATGCACACACATATAATGGAAAAGTTTATTATGCGGGAGATACTATAGTTGTTAATGAAGATATAGTAGTAACACAATATTATCTTAATGAAATAACAGATGCAGAATTATTACCTGCAACTAGAGAAGGTTATAACTTCCTTGGATGGTTTGCTAATGAAGATAGATTCTATTCTTGGGGAAGTAAGAATGTTTATTATGTTGATGGTATACCTCATGTTGCTGATATAATATTCCATGCTCATTGGCAAGCAAAAGGTGAAGAAGATATCTTATGTAAGAGAGCAACTACACTTCATACTGAGACATGTACATCAACAGGTCTATGTAGTGCTGAAAGTTGGGGTGCTAAATATTCTCCAGGAGAAACTATTACTTATGGTCAATTAGGTAAATCAGGTAAACTAGTTCCAGGAGATGCTTATACATGTGATGTTAATGGTGATGGTGTATTTGATGAAGAAACAGAAAGATTCTATTATGTTAGTGATTACTATGTAACTACTGATGATGAATTTGATAATACATATGCTACATTAGTTTATTATAAAAATGTATTCTATGGCGATAATCCGTTTGTTTGGAGACCAGGTACAGAATATTATTATGTTTCAGCTTATAGCTGTGGTGCAAATTGGGAAGTTGGAACAAAATGTTCTGGCTATGGAGACCTTATTGGACCAACTGTAGCTATTCAATATTTACCTTCAACAGAAGATTGGCCAAATACAAGTCTATACTTTGCTACTAGAGAATATGCTGTTGGCAGTGGTAGAAAAATAGATTACTCTGGAAAAGCAGCAAGATTACTAACTGCTCAAGAAGCAAGTAATAAATCAGAAGCAAATCATAAAAACTTTGGTGAATATTTATTTGAAAATACAATTTTTGATAAATTAACTAATTATTCAGAATCGGAAAATACAAATTATGACTATTGGTTAGAGTCTGCTTATAAAAATACTGATATTCCAAGAGCATGGACTCTTACATCTGGTAACTTTGTTGATTGGGTAAATGGTATTAGACCTGCAATCGATGTTCCAAAATATAGAATGGAAATCGGAGAAGCGGCAACTAATACAGTTACTTACCCAGATGGAAAAGTTGATATTGTAACAAATGGTGAAAATTATACATTTGATAACAATACTTCAACTAAAGAAAATGAAAATTCAACACAAGTAACATTTAATCCAATGAATGAAGAAGATGAAATAGTTAAATATGCTACTAGATCATTTATAGCTTCAGGATGGATAGCAACAGATGATACACATTATAATGATGGTGAAGAAATAACTATAACAAAAGATATAGTATTACAATATGATTATGTAGCAACTGATATACCAGTTGAATTCCCAGAAGACCCAACAAGAAGTGGTTATATATTTAAGGGCTGGTATGATGCAGTAGCAGGAGGTAATAAATATACTTCATACTCTGATGATGAAGATATAACTTTATATGCTAGATGGGAAAATGAAGATACATCATTAACTCATACTATTACATATCCAAATGGAGATACTGAAACAGTAGAACATGGAACTGAATGGGTATTCCCTATAAATGATGCAGAAGCAATAGATCCAGAATTTGGATCTTGGGTTGAGTTCTATCCTCAAAATGGTAAAGTTTTAGAGCCGGGAGTAGTACAAAGAGGTGCAATACCTGCTGGATGGAAAATAGGCGATGATCATTATAATGATGGAGAAACTATTATTGTTAATAGCGATATTACATTAGAATATGATTATGTAGAAACAATAATACCTGCTGTATTCCCAGAAGATCCAGAAAAGATAGAGTATGAATTTATTGGATGGTTCAGTGAACCAGTAGGTGGTAAGCAATATACAAGTTATTCTGACCCAGAAAATAATATAATGCTATATGCTCACTATATAAGATTAACAACTCCAGATGATAGATTATATGATTTAGGAGTTAATGATACCCAAAAAGCAAACGAACATATTTCAACAGTAACATTCAAATATCATGATGGTGTAACTGATGATACTACATCTGAAGTATATAGACAATTTAAACCAAATGGTTGGTATGTAGATGGACAACCATATATAAATAATTCGACTATCATTAAAGAAGATGATACAGTAATAACTCCAAGATATACAGAAACAGTTAAAAATGCTGAATTCCCAAGTACTCCTACAAAAGATGGCTATGAATTCATCGGATGGTTTACTGAAGAAGAAGGCGGCGAACAAGTTACTGTATATAATGGTACTGAAGATATCGTATTACATGCACATTATTCTGATAGCTATGCATATTTAATTACAGGTTCTACATTTGATACAAAATATTATACATATGGAAACAATGCAGCTGAATATATAAATAGAAGAATAGAATTTAGAAAAGCAACAGTAGAAGAATATAATGAAGTTGCTGCAGATTTAACATCAGATAATATAGTATCTACTAGTGATTCACCAAATGTGGTTTATATGTGGTATGTAGTTGGAAAACGTTATAATGGCCAAGACATACTAGGAAAAATATTATATTATTCAGAAGCAGATATAATATTTGCAAATCCAGATTCTTCACAAATGTTCCGTCAACCACCTGGATCAACTAACTTTAACATGCAAACACTTGATATTTCTGGTATTAATACATCTAAAGTAACAAACATGAATCAAATGTTTTATAATACTACAGCACTTCAAATTAATCTTGGCTCGTTTAATACAAGTAATGTAACTAATATGGGCAGTATGTTTGCTGATGCTAAATTATTAACTTCGTTAGATGTAACTGGATTTGATACAAGTAATGTAACTAATATGTTTAATATGTTTTCTAACTGCCAAGAATTAACAGAATTAGATGTAAGTAATTTTGATACACATTTAGCTGATAGTTTCAATAGCATGTTTAGACAAATGAAGAAAATTACATATCTTGATTTAAGCAATTTTGATTCAAGTAATGTACAAGGAATGACTCACATGTTTGAAGGAGATACTGCTTTAGTTTCAGTTGATTTAAGCAATTTTAATACAAGCAAAGTTTTCCAAATGCAATATATGTTCTCTTACTGTGAATCATTAGAAGAATTAGATTTAAGTAATTTTGATACATCACATAATTCTAATTTTGGAGCTATGTTCCAAAATTGTAGAAGTTTAAGAAGTGTTAATGTTTCATCCTTTGATATGGACACTAATGCTCATTTATATTCTATGTTCCAAAATTGTGAATCGTTAACAGAACTAGATTTAAGTAGCTTTAGTGTACATTCATGGCAAGATATTGAGCAAATGTTTAAAGGTGCTAGTAATCTAGAAACTATATATGTAAGTGATTTATGGGATACAAATGGAGATTTTAATGAATATAGACATGATTCCTTATTCCAAGGCGATACAAAACTAGTAGGTCAAGAAGGAACAACTTATGATGCAGATATCTATAATGCTGATGCTGATGATCAAAGAGTTATAGATGCTGTATATGCTCATATAGATGAGGGACCAAGTAATCCTGGTTACTTCACTTATAAACCTCGTAATGTTATTACTCATACAATTACATATCCAGATGGTAGCAAACAAACTGTTATTCATGGAGATGAATTAATACTAGATGTATTACCTAGTAATGACGTAGAAGTAGGAACAGTAACATTTGTATATAACAATGGTGATGATGATACAACTTCTACTGTTACAAAAGAAACAACATATAATAGTTGGTTAGTAAATGATGAACCACAAGAAGTTGGATATTATATGACTGTTTTAGAAGATATAGTATTAACTTATGATAAAACAGAAACATTTACTCCAGCTGAATTCCCAGAAGATCCAACTAGAGAAGGATATGAATTTGTTGGCTGGTTTGATGCAGTAGCAGGAGGTAATAGATATACTTCATATGATAAGCTTGAAGATATTACTTTATATGCTAAATGGAAACCATTAAATACTGATGGAGATGAATTATGTAAGAAATATCCAAATTGGAATGAAACAAATCATAGCTTAGATGAAATAAGAACAGGAGATGCATTCATTTGTGATGTTAATGGCGATGGAAGCTATGATGAAGATGAAGAAATGTTCTACTATGTATCAGATTATTATGATACTAAAAATAAAAAATTTGATGAATCTTACTCAGTATTAATTAGAAATTACAACATGGGTGGTAATTATACTGAGACTTCAATCGAAGGTGCAAATAATACATGTTATTCTGGTGATGCATATTGGGCAGGTAGTGACTGCGATGATGTTTATAATGGACCAGATAACGCAATTCAATCTTTACCAATAACGAGTGATTGGCCTAATGTAAGTTTATATCATACTGAAAGAGATATCTTAACTGTAGATGGTTTAAATACATATAATAATCATTCACTTCCAGAAGACTTTAGTTATGAAGGATATGCAGCAAGATTATTAACTTCTCAAGAAATAGCAAGAGGATGTAATGTTAATATTACTTCAAGTAATTATAATAGAGTTTATTTATATGATATTGGTTGTGGATTCTTAACAGATCACTTAGAGGAAGCTACTGGTGAAGCACAAACTGAATATAGACATTATTATTTAGAAAACCCATTGGATAATTCAACTAGAACATACTTCCCATTAATGGTAGGTTCTAGTGGATTAGATAACTCTGTATATGATATGGATGGAGTAGGTGTAAGACCTGCAATCGATGTTCCAAAAGAAAGAATTGAAGGCTTTGCTGAAAAATACTATACAGTTACTTATCCAAGTGGTGATAAAGAATATGTTAAAGCTGGTGAGACATTCACATTCCCATACTCAGCAGATGGTGTAACTCGAGAAGTAGCAACAGTAACATTTAAACCAATGAATGGTGAAGATGATATTATCAGAAAAGTTATATACCAAGATATGTATGGATGGAAAATAGGTGATGATCATTATAATGATGGTGATACAATCGTTGTTAATAATGATATATATCTTGAATACGATTATATTTCAACTACAATTCCAGCAGAATTCCCAGAAGACATAGTAAATGATACATTTACATTTGTCGGATGGTTCGATGAAATTGAAAATGGTACACAATATACTGAATATAGTGAATACTCAGATATTACATTATATGCTCACTGGAGTTTAGAACCAGATGAAAATGATACTTTAATATTACCAATAAATAATATTGCAAAAGACGATGATACTTTCATAGTAACATTCGTGTATAATAATGGGCAACCAAAAACTAAGAGTACAATAACAGCATCATATACTCCAGATGGATGGTTAGTTGATGGTGTTCTTCGCCAAGCAGGATATGTTGTAGAACATGCTTCAGAAGCAACTATTGAACCAAATTATTCTATAGCTGTTACTGATGCTGTATTCCCAAGTGATCCTACTAAGGCAAGAGCTACATTCCTTGGATGGTATAATGCTGAAGGTGGTGGAGAAAGATTCACTTCTTATAATGAAGCTGCAGATATTACATTATATGCTCATTGGAATTATGAGGTATGCGAGAATCCTACTCCATATACATTGGGAACTAATGATACTGAAAAAGATGACGTAATTATTGGTACAGTAACATTCAAGTATCATAACGGTGCTGAAGATACTACAGCAAATGTGGTTAAATATTATCAAGCAAATGGTTGGTTAGTAGATGGAGTTCGTTATCCAGATGGTACTGCTATAACTAAGTGTGATAATTCTGTAATAGAACCATATTATAGTGAATTTATAGGAAATGCGATGTTCCCATCAAATCCAACAAAAGAAGATTATGAATTCGTTGGTTGGTTTACTGAAGAAGAAGGCGGCGAACAAGTAACATTATTAAGAGATAGTGGCAACATTACTCTTCATGCACAATACACTAGCAATTATGCATATTTAGTTAACGGAAGTACATTTAGAAATAGACTTTATAGCATGATTGAACCATTACCATATGAAAATGGATATGTATTTAGGAAAGCAACTAAAGCTGAATATAATAGCGTTGCTAGTTCACTAGATAGTGCAAATATTATTTCGACTCAAGATTCTCCAAATGAAGTATATTTATGGGTTGATAATAGAAAAGCATTATATTATTCAGATGCGGATGTTATATATTTAAATAGTGACTGTTCACACATGTTCCACTATGAATATGGTTATACACAATTAGGAAGATTTGGTAGTCTAGATTTCTCAGGATTAAATTCAAGTAAGGTAACTAGCATGTATTACATGTTCTATAGTTACCGTGGAACAACATTGAATCTTGGCAACTTTGATACAAGTAAAGTTACGAATATGCAATCTACTTTCTCAGGAGCTTATTATTTAACTTCATTAGATGTAAGTGGTTTTGATACAAGCTCGGTTGTTAACTTCAATAGTACATTCCTTGGTTTAACAGTTGAATCGTTAGATACAAGCAATTTCAATACACATAATGCAACGACTATGCAAAATATGTTCTATAGATTAGGAACAATGAAAGAATTAGACTTAAGCAACTTTGATACAAGTAATGCTACTAATATATCTGGTTTATTTGGACATAGTAAGACACTAGAACATGTAGATGTAAGCTCATTTGATACAAGCAAAGTTACTACTATAAGAGAAATGTTCACTCAATGTGAATCATTAGAAGAAGTAGATTTAAGCACTTTTGATACAAGTAAAGTAACTGATGCATATGCTATGTTCGAAGAAGCTACAAACTTAAAAACGATTTATGTATCTGAAAAATGGGATGTAAGTAAGGCTACTTCACATAATTCTATGTTTACGGATGCTGTTTCAATTGTTGGACAAAAAGGAACTACATATAATTCAGGCTATACAAACAAGATCTATGCGATTGTCGATGATGCACCAGATCATCCAGGATACTTAACACTTAAAGGATATATAACTCCAACGTACACAGTTACATATCCAGATGGAATGACTGAAGTAGTACCTGCTGGAAGTGAATTTATATTCCCAAGCAGTGTTCCTGCAAAAGGTGCAGACAATTTAGCTACAGTAACATTTAAACCTGAAAATGGTGAAGAAGATATTATTAGATATGTTACTAAGACATATACTAATCCAGGATGGATGATAGATGGAACTCATTATGATATAGGAGATACTTATATCGTTGATAGAAATATCACATTAGCTTATGATTATATTGAAACAATTAATGGTGTTAGATTCCCAGCTGATCCAGTATTAGAGGGAGATACATTCTTAGGTTGGTATGATGCTAAAGTTGATGGAGAAGAATATATTCACTATGCTGGTACAGAAGACTTAACATTATATGCTCATTGGGCAAATGGTGGTATACCATCTACTGATATCTTATGTAGAAGGGCTAAATATTTACATACTGATATTTGTGAATGGAATAGTTCTGCAGGCTCTTATAGTAATAGATTAGGATGTGCTCATAGTGGTCAACCATATAAATTGGGAGATACTATTTACTACGGTTATCTTGGAGAAAATGGAGTACTAACTAAATATGATGCATTCACATGCGATGTTAACGGTGATGGAATATTTGATGAAGAAACTGAAAGATTCTATTACATTAGTGATTACTATAATACTAGAACTGATAGTTTTGAAGATGATACAGCCGTATTATTGTATTATACAAACAGAGAAGACGGAGTAGATTATCAACACAATGTACTTTATGATAACGAATACGGTTGGAATGGACCTATTGGATTACTTCCATACTTACCAACTACAGAAGAATGGCCTAATGTGTCATTAAAAGAATCTGTTAGACAATTAACTACGAATACAGGTCAGAGGGCAGGTTATTATTATAACGGTAATACTCAAGTTGACTATGAATTAGGTGAAATCGATTATGGTAATTCAGCCGCAAGAATACCAACAGCCAAAGAAATGGGCGATTATGAAGATTGGGAGGCAACTATTGTTGAAAATACTTGGTATAACAAGAGATTAGGCAACCATTATTCTTATGCTACTGAAAGTATTTACCCAACTGCTGATAATAACTATTCTTATGACATTGTAGCAAGTAATCAAATGATGTGGCAATCGAGTACTAAGGGAAGTACAAGCAATTCTTGGGGTATTCGTCCAGTTATAGATGTACCTAAGGATAGAATGGATTTAAGTATGCCTACTAAGTATGATATCTATATAGATGATACTAAAGTAGCAGAAGTATACAAAGGAGAAGAATATATAGTTCCTGAAAATACAACTGCTAAGGCAGGTGAAACTTTATCAACAGTAACATTCAAAGATGATGATGACGATACTATATCAACAAGTGATGTAACTACTAGTTATGTTCCAAACGGATACAAGCTAGGTAATAAACATTACAATACTGATGACAGTATAGTTGTTAATGAAGATATTTACTTAACTTCTGATTATATAGAAACTGTTACTGGTGCTACATTCCCAAGCAATCCATTTAAAGACCATTTCTATTTCGTTGGTTGGTATGATGGAATAGACTCAGGTAATTTATATAGTGCTTATGATGGAGATAAAGATTTAACATTATATCCATTATTCGAATTAGATTCTAGTTACTGTTATGTAACATATGATAATGGTGATGTTGAAACATATCTTTGTGGTTCTAATATTGAAGTTCCAACTTATAAAGCATTCACTGATGCATGGTTAGACTTTGATTACAATAAAGGAATAGAATATGTTCAACATGTTGAATTCTATAAGATAAAACAAATCGATTATTATGATTTATATGGAACACAATATGTTCCAGGAGACCAAATAACTGTTGATAGAAATATGACTATTACAAGAGTATTTGGTGAAACAACATTTGAAGGAGAATTCCCTCCAACAGATGATGATAATTTCATTGGATGGTTCACTGATAGAACAGATGGAAGAATGTATAGAAATTATCCAGATTATAAAGCTAATAATGCTACTGAAACTACATTATATGCTCATTATGAAACAGATAATCTATATTCTGTATTTATAGATGGTGAACTATATGGAAGATATGCAATTGGATCTACATTTAGTTTCCCTGATGGAGAATCTGTAGATAAAGATATTGCAACAGTAACATTTGTAAATGGAGAAAATACTACAACTGATAAAGTCCATGCTACTAAATCATTTGATCATTATTCATTAAATGATACTGATTATAATGTTGGCGATACTGAAACAGTTAATGGAACTATGTATATTTATAGTGTATATAGTAATGAAAATATTACTCCAGTTACTATTACTGAATTAGAAGACACTGAATATAGTGACTTCGGCGGATGGTGGGATGAACCACATGGAGTTGGTACAAGATATTTTAATTCTTATAGTGGAGAAGTTGATTTAACATTATATGCTAACTTCAAAGGTAAATCCGCATTCGAATATTATTATGATTCAAAAGATGGATATTCAATTAATGGTAAAGAGGGATATTATGGAGATGAGATTGATACAAGTGATGTAACAATTGAAGAAACAGGATATGGAAATAATCTTATCCACTTAGTTCTTCAAAACCCTGCAAAAACTGAATATGACATCAATATTGAAGTTAAACAAAAAATTGATCATTGGGTAGATGATGATGATAAGGTTTATGAAATCGTTCATACAATCGATTTCGTTGGATATAAATCATTATATGCAGTACTTGGTGATGACTATGTAGTAGATACATGGTTAGCTGATCCAGATTCACAATCTAATTTAGGTTATGACTTCATTGGTTGGTATACAAAACCTATTGGTGGAGAAAAAGTTGCTCATATAACTGAAGATAAACCTATAACATTATATGCTCACTGGGTACCAAATGATGATCCAGTTTGTAGATACTCAACTGGAGAAGCAGAATATTGTTATCCAGGAGATACATTAACTGTTCCAAGAGAAAGATATGAAGATTTAGCTACTGTATATGAAATAGTTAATGCTCCAAATCACGAAAATGAAATCTATGACACATATTATGTATCTAGAATTATCTTTGTTGATTACTATGAAATAGATGGAGTTAAGTATTATCCAGGTGATGAATATACAATAGAGGGAAATCCATACATAGAAGTTAAATATACTTCAAGTACTATTGAACCTGCAATGTTAGATCCAATGGATGAAAATGATGTTGGAGAATACTTCGATGGTAATACAAGTTATCACTTCACTGGATGGTTCACTGATAGTACTGGTGGAGCTATGATTACAAGCTATGCTGGTGAAGAAAACATAAAAGTATATGCTCAATATTATAATGATGACAAAACAACATATAACATTACATTTGAAAGATTGAGTGGAAATACTGAATCATATGATGTTCCAGCTGGCACAAAGATTCTATTATCTGATGATATTTATGTAGATATGGCTGACTTCACTCTTAATATAGAAGATGGAGAAAATGTTGAAGAAATCGCAGAAACAGCATATGCTACAATTGCAGATAAGAATTATAGTGTTAATGGTGCAATCTATGATAAGGGTTCAGAAATAGTTGTAAATCAAAACTTATATATTAGAACTCTTGGTGATGAACCAGAGATAGTATATGTTCCAGAAATCATAACACCAACTAAAGAAGGTTATGTATTCTCAGGATGGATGGATGATAGCAATGCACCATTTGATTTTGATAATATAACTATAGATGAATTCTATAACTTATATGGAAAAACATTCTATGGTATGCTTCAACCAAAAGGTGCTGATGATGTTACTGTAGACTTTGATGGAGCAATAATGGTTATTCCAAGAGGCACTACTGTAACATTACCAGATGATGGTTCAAAATCAGATACTTTCTATATAGAATTAGATCCATTAAGAGATTCTCTTCAAGATTTAACAATTGCTAGAAATTACGAATTAGATTATTACTTAGTTAATGGTCAAACAGTTGAACCAGGAGCTGATTATACATTTAATGAAGATACAGTAATTAGAAGCCAATATAATATAACTTATGATTATGATGACGATTATGGATTTGATTATCCAGAATTACCAGATCTAAGTTCTATGTATTCTGACTTCTTAGGATGGTATGATTCAGCAGTTGGTGGTAATGAAGTTGAAGATGTTTCAGGTATTACTGAATTTACAACTTTATATGCTAGATATCCAGCTCAATACAAATTAACAGTAGATGGAAAAACTACTTATGTTCCAGAAGGATATATTTATACAGTTCCAGAATTATCAAGTAGTATTGGAAATAAATCTATTACATTTACTTTAAGTTATGGATATGATGATATATTCCAAGATGTTACAGTTTCTTATGCTAAGGGTGTAAGGTATCAAACTATTAATGGAACAAGATATAATGTAAATGATACATACATAGTTAATAGTGATACTACAGTAGTAACTACTGCAAGTGATGAAAATAGAGTTATTATGACTCCAGAAATTCCAGAACCAACAAGAGATGGTTATACATTTGTTACTTGGGGAGATGGAACTACGGAGGAAATTGATATTTATTCAATTACACCAGATGATATCTATTATAATGGTATGACTATATATGCAATATGGAGTGAAAATCGTCCTAATACTGTTAATCTTACATTAGTAGATGAATATAGAAAATATAGAACTACACTTTCTGTTGAAAAAGGTTATACAAGAAATCTTTATGAAGATGAAGAAACAAATACAATCAATTCTGTTATTACTAATAACATGAATGATGATGTAATTAATATGACTATTAGTGCATATGCACCAATAGATCATTATCTAGTAAATGGTGTTAGATATGAAATAGGTTCAACATATACAGTTAATGAAGATACTGTAGTTGAAGTAATTAGAGACGTTACTGTAACAAGAACTTGTGATGGTGGAGAATGTCCTTCAGTTATATATCAAGAACCAGATACTATATATGGAGAATACTTATTCAAAGGTATTTATGCACCGGATGATTTATTAGTTGATATTACTAAGATAGTTCCAAGAGGATTATATGGTGATGAATCGTATCAATCATTAGAAATGCGTTTTGAAAGTATTGAAGATAGTGTAATCTTAACAGTAGATGGTGAAGTATCTATTATTCCTAAAGGAATGGGTACTATACCAGAAGCTAAGACTAAAGAATCTGATAAATATATGGTTAGATACGATTATAATGATGGTACTAACAAAGTAGTTACAGATTACATCAATGTTAATTACACATTTGATCATTATGTAGTAGAAGGTAAAGGTAATTATGAAGCAGGTGTAGCTTACAATTACTTAGAAGATACTACAATGAATAGTTCATATACTAGAAATATAGTATATCCAAAAATACGTACTATTAAGACTGAAAACTTCGAAGGATGGTTTACTGAACCACATGGTGGTGAAAGAATAACTACTCTAGAAGGTATTACAAGTGATATAACATTATATGCTAGATATAATAACGAACATGTTAATATCTATATTGATAATGTAGCTAACTCAGTATTATATGGTGATGAATTCACTTTACCAGATGGTGCTGCTAAGAGCGATAAGACTATTACATTCACATTAGATTATAACTATGATAATAGAACTGAAGATTATACAATTAATACTTCATACGAATTCACTGGTTATGAAATGGATGGTAATACTTATGATGCTGGTTATACATTTGAAGCTACTGAAGATAAATATGTAACTAGTCAATATGAATTAACTAATACATTTACTCCAGCATATACTGAACCAGAAAGAGAAGGTTATATCTTTAATGGATGGTTCGATGGTAATACTAAAGTAAATGTTAGTGAATTAACTGCTGAAAATGAAGAAATTGATGGTAAGACATTAACTGCTTCTTGGACAGAAGTTACTTCTAACGATATAGTAATTACTTATGATGGAGAAACAATGGTTGTTCCAATAGGGACTACATTATCAGAACTTGGTGATAGTCCAATTAAACCAAGTACTGAAACATTCACAGTATATATTGATAGAAACAATGGTACATTCATTATTGATACATATGAAATAACTAAATCTTATAGTTTAGACAAAGTATATATTAATGGTGAAGAATTAAATGAAAATGATTATACATTTAATGAAGATGCTACTGTTACTACAACTTATACTGCATCTTATAGTGAAGATATATTCGATTTACCACAAGGTGTAAGTGGAATCTATACTGAAGCTATAGATGGTGATAGAGTAGAAAATTATGATAATGTTAATGATAAAGACACATTATATTATCACTATACTGAAACTCATACTATTACTGTTGATGGTGAAGTAATAGCAGTTGTTGAACATGGAAAGGAATATACTCTTCCAATTAACAATAAAGCTAAAGCTATGGATAATATTGCTACTGTTACATTTGATTATGGTGATGGTAGAGATAATACATATGCTTATGTAAGAACTAGATACAATGCTAATGGATGGTCTATTAATGGTGAACCTCATACTAATAATGAAGTTATAACTGTTAATGAAGATATAGTTCTTGATAGAGAATACTATGAATCTATCCAAGGTATTGATTTCCCTAGAACACCAAAGAGAACTGGTTACAGATTCGATGCTTGGTATTTAGGCGATGATGTTATCACATCATATGATGGTACTGAAGATATAACATTAACTGCTGGATGGATTAAACAATTAGTTATTACTAATATGGTAGATAATACTGTATATGTTGTTGATGAAGGATATTCTGAAGTTCTTGGTTCAAGAGATGATAAAGAAGAAAAATTCTATAACATAACATTTAAGTATAACTATGAAAACAGTCCAGAAGATAAAGTTGTTAGAATATCTACACAAGATAAGTTCGTTGGATGGACTGCTAATAATGATGAATATGGTATAGACGATGAAATCACTTATACTGTAAATACAACATTAACTGGTAGATATGAAACAAAAATTAATAATAAGAATTTACCAAGTGATCCTACTAGAAGTGGATATACATTCCTTGGATGGTATAATGCTGCTAAGGGTGGAGAATTAGTAGATATTAATACAATAAAAACTAATAAGACAGTATATGCACATTGGGAAAACTTTGATCCAGAAACTCAAGTTAAAGTAATTTGGGATGGAGTACCAGAAATCTATGATAAGGGTACTACAGTAGATCTAGATAGATCTGAAGGTAAAGAAAAGACTGAAAGAATAGCTAAAATTACATTTATCATGAATAATGATAACTATGATAATATGACTTTATATGTTAATAAAGTATCTACTAGAGATCATTATGAAATAAATGGTGCAGAACATGTAGCTGTTGGAAATTATACATTCAATGAAGATACAGTAATTGATAGTATATATTCTGAAAGCATTACATATCCAAAACTTCCAATAATATCTGATAATACATTTAAAGGATTCTATACTTCATATGAAGGTGGAAGTGAGGTAACTACACTTGAAGGTATTACAAGTGATTCTACATTCTATGCTAGATGGGAAACAGAAATGATTCCAGTAACATTTGATGGAGAAACTACTGAATATCTAAAAGGAACTGAAATTACATTACCAATTGGTAAAGCAAAAGACTCTAAGTCTATAGATATAACACTTGATTATGGTAATAGTACTAAAGATGTAACAATAACTACTACTTATACATTTGATGATTACTCTGTTAATGGAGCAAGTTATCAAGCTAGTGATAAATATGTAGTTAATACACCTACAGTAATTACTAGTAGATATAGTGGAGAAGTATCTAATAACTTTACTGGATACGATAATGATAACTTCGATTTAGGTTATACAAGTGATAATGGTACATTAGTTGCTTGGTTAGATAGTAATAATTCTGAATTTGATTTAAATACATTAACTGGTGAAAGTGAAGATTATGATAACTATACATTTACTGCAAGTTATGATAATAATGTTTCAGATACTATTAATGTAATTATTGATAGTATGACTCCATATGAACAAGAAACTGGTAAACATATGTTAATACCTCAAGATAAGGAATTAACACTTGATACACCAGCTAATGAAACATTCACTATTACATTTAATAATAAGGGTAGTGAAAGTACAGTAACAGGTACTAAGTCATATGAATTTAGTCACTTTACTGTAGATGGAGTAGGTGAATATCAAAGAGATGATGATTATACATTCTACAAAGATACAGTAATTACAAGTAACTATACTAATACATATAGTTATGATGGTGGTATACCAGAAGTTAGTGATGAATTATTCGTTGGATGGTTCACACAAGCTGAAGGTGGATCTATGGTAACTACATTAGATGGTATAACTACTAATACTACTTTATATGCTAGATCTAAAACTGCTGGTGAACATACTATTTACTTTGATGATAAAGCATATGTTTATGATGATACAGTAACTAGTGTTACTCCAATCAATGAAGGATATGCTGCTACTGAATATAGTAAAGAAATAACATTAACATTTATATATCAAAATGATAATTATCAAAATGTGTCATTACCATATGTTAATGAATATTCTCATATAGGATGGATTAATGAAGACGATGATACTACATATAGTGAGACAATCGATTTAACTAATGTTGAAGATGGTACTCATTTCACTTCAATGTATAGAAGAGAAATTAATATAGTAGAATTTAGTGATTATGATCCAGATGATAATACATTCCTTGGTTGGTATACAGAACCTAATGCCGGTTACAAAGTTGAGAACTTTGCTGGTGGCACAGGTAATGCTACACACTATGCTCACTGGACAACATCAGATCAAGCTATAGTAACAATTGATGGTGAAGTAGAAATCTACGATATAGGATCTACTTTAACATTACCAGAAGCTAAGTCAAAGAATAGTGAATTAGTAACTGTTACATTTGATCCTAATAATGGTGAAGATACATTCACTAAGTCTAAAGGAACTACTTATACATTTAGTGGCTATAGATTAGAAGCTGATAATGTTGTTTATGAAGCAGAACATGAATTTGTAGTAGAAGAAGATATGACATTCAATAGTGAATTC
>JAEEGG010007661.1_pt1 | contig 24789 bp, 21 predicted proteins | sample 9134161 | NCBI WGS metagenome assembly JAEEGG01 (sample SAMN16246543, study PRJNA631951) | gut metagenome | biome: gut microbiome; feature: rumen; material: CR-attached | host: Bos | place: Iran: Karaj | collected 2018-10 | reverse complement strand
AGATGCACGCCGATGTGGATCCCGAACAGCATGAGCGCCACCCGGACCAGGCCCGAGCGGTCACCGGTCGGGAGGATGGTGTCGATGAGGTCCCTGTTGAGAGAGGGCGGGATCAGAAGCAGGGCCGTCGAGCACGCCGAGAAGATCAGCGTCAGTATGAGTATCCTCCACTCGGGGGAGATGTATTTTACGAGCTTCAGGGCGACCGTTTTCTTGTTGGCGCAGAAGATGCATTCCGCGCCCGGCGAGGTCAGCGTCCTTCCGCACTTGGGACAGACGCTCAGCTGCTTCTCGTAGACGGCCCTGACCGCCTCGAGCGCCTCGGCCGGATCCTCACCGCCTATGACGGAGTTTATGAAGGAGGCGGCGCTCTCGCAGATCGTGTTGACGGTGAACGTGTAGCGGAAGACGTTGTTGATGCTGCCGTCCTTCATATGAAGACGGAGGATGGCGTTGCCGTACATCCGCTTGTTGGCGGCCTTCTCAACGTCCGTAATTGAGATCCTGGGCCCGGCATGGCCGGTGTCGAGCTCGTACGTCATGATCTCGCTGTCGCTGACCAGGAGCGCGCTGCGGCAGAACTCCGATGAGATCGAGATGCCTCCTATGACGGCAAAGAGCCAGGGGTGGTCCTGGGCCTCGATCCTGCCGAGCGCCGCTTTCTCTTCGTCTGAGAGAACGGCGTTCAGAAGAAGTTTGTCCTTACTGTCCATCTTTCACCTTTCATAGGGCCCGGCGAGTCCGTTTGCCCGGCTGTCGTATTTTCAGCGCGAGGCTCCGGAGAGCTGTTCCGCGGCGCCTGTAAGGCGCCGGTCCCCGGTGCGCGCGATGAAGGCCGGGCGGCCCGTTTGCGGGATTGATCCGACTTTCAACGGTCAAACAGTTCACACTATTATAGAATCATAAGCGGCAAAAGTCAACCCGAAAAGTGAAAAGTGTGGCCGCGAAAAGCAAAAAAAGCCCGGAAGCGGCTCCGGGCGGATGAAAAACGGCGGGCCCTTGCGCACCGCCTCCGCGCGATCAAAAGCCGCCGGCGGGCATGACTGCCCGCCGGCGGCGCGGGGAGACGGTGACCGACCGGTCAGCCCTTCGGGAAATGCTCCTCCACGTACTGTTTCATGGCGGAGAAATTCCTGACTTTCGTCATCCTGAACTGCGTTTTGCGTATCACGAGACTGCCGAGATCATTCTCCGGGTCGGTCAGCTTCATCACGCAGTCCGAGGCCGGGATGTCCCACACGTCGAACTCCTGCTTCGTGGCAACGTTGGTGAGGTGGATGGCGTTCCCTCTGAAGACGATCCTGAACCTGGACGTGTGCACGCTGTACAGCCCGAAGAGGACGACCGCCGCGAACAGGCCTCCGCAAACGGCCAGAAGGGTCCCGGTCTGCGCGGAGTCTCTCAGAAGAAAGAACAGAAAAACGGAGATCGCGGCCCCGGTGACCGCCATTCCGATGAGGTTGCTCCATGCCCTGCCGGATTCCGTGGCAAAGCAGGGCCCGCCCGAGTCGTTAGTTACTGCCATAAGCGTTCTCCTTTTAAAGCGCCGGGAGGAAGGCGGTCTGCCTTTCCTCCCGGCGCGGTTTCAGTACGGTACCGCGTCCGAGGTCCGATCAGTACATTCCGCCGCCCGCGTTCATGGCGGCGTTGGCGGCCGCGGCTGCGGCCGGGTCTTCCTTCTGGTTGGCCACGACGCCCTCGGTGGTGAGGACGGAGGCGGCTATGGAAGCGGCGTTCTGGAGAGCGGAACGGGACACCTTGGTGGGATCCACGATACCCGCGCTCATCATGTCGACGTAGGTCTCGTTGTAGGCGTCGAAGCCGTAGCCGATCTTGCCGGAGGAGACGATCTTGTCGACGACGACTCCGCCGTCGACGCCGGCGTTGGCGGCGATCTGGCGCACCGGGGCCTCGAGGGCCTTCAGCACGATCTGTACGCCGGTCTTCTCGTCGCCGTCGGTGGCGTCGAGCAGCTTCGCGACCTCGGGGATGACGTTGATGTAGGCGACTCCGCCTCCGGGGACGATGCCTTCCTCGACGGCTGCCTTGGTGGCGTTCAGTGCGTCTTCGATGCGGAGCTTCTTCTCCTTCATCTCGACCTCGGTGGCCGCGCCGACCTTGATGACGGCGACGCCGCCGGCCAGCTTGGCGAGCCTCTCCTGGAGCTTCTCGCGGTCGTAGGAGGAAGTGGTGGTCTCGAGGGCGGCCCTGATCTGGGCGACGCGCTCTTTGATGGCGGCGGGATCTCCGGCGCCGTCGACGATGGTGGTGTTCTCCTTGGAGACCTTGACCTGGCGCGCGCGGCCGAGCATCTGGAGGGTGGTGTCCTTAAGCTCGAGGCCGAGTTCGGAGGTGATCACCTGGCCGCCGGTCAGGATGGCTATGTCGCGGAGCATCTCCTTGCGCTTCTCGCCGAAGGAGGGGGCCTTTACGGCCACGCAGACGAAGGTGCCACGCAGCTTGTTGAGGATGATGGTGGTGAGGGCCTCGCCGTCGACGTCCTCGGCGATGATGAGGAGCTTCTTGCCGGACTGGGCGATGGGCTCGAGCACGGGCAGGATGTCCTGGACGGCGGAGATCTTCTTGTCGGTGATAAGGATGTAGGCGTCGTCGAGGACGGCCTCCATCTTCTCCATGTCGGTGGCCATGTAGGGGGATACGTAGCCGCGGTCGAACTGCATTCCTTCGACGACCTCGGAGGAGGTCTCGGCGGACTTGGACTCCTCGACGGTGATGACGCCGTCGGCGGTGACCTTTTCCATGGCGTCGGCGATGAGGGTGCCTATGACCTCGTCGGAGGCGGAGATGGTTCCGACTCTGGCGATGTCGGCCGAGCCGCTGACGGGCTTGGAGATGCCGGCCAGGCACTCGACGGCCTTGTCGATGGCCTTCTGCATGCCCTTGCGGAGGATCATGGGGTTGGTCCCGGCAGCGACGTTCTTCATGCCCTCGTGGAGCATGGCCTGAGCCAGCAGGGTGGCGGTGGTGGTGCCGTCGCCGGCCGCGTCGTTGGTCTTGGTGGCGACTTCTTTAACGAGCTGCGCGCCCATGTTCTCGGCGGGATCGTCGAGCTCGATCTCCTTGGCGATGGTCACGCCGTCGTTGGTGATCAGCGGAGCGCCGTATTTCTTGTCGAGGACCACGTTCCTGCCCTTAGGGCCGAGGGTGATCTTGACGGTGTCGGCCAGCTTGTCAACGCCGCGTAGAAGGGCGCTTCTGGCATCGGTTCCGGTGTAGATATCTTTTGCCATGATTGTTCAGATCCTTTCGTATTATGAGGCCGGTCAGTCGATGACGGCCAGCACGTCTTTTTCGGAGATGATGGTGTATTCGACGCCGTCGATCTTTACCTGGGTCCCGGCGTATTTGCTGGCGATGACTTTCTCACCGACCTTGATCTCGACGGGGGTGCGGGTCCCGTCGTCGTTGAGCTTGCCGGGTCCTACGGCGAGGACTTCGGCTACCTGAGGCTTCTCCTGGGCGCTGGCGGTAAGAAAGATGCCGCCCTGGGTCTTTTCTTCGGCCTCGAGAAGTTTGATGACCACTCTGTCGGCCAGCGGTTTGATGTTCATGGTATTCCTCCTTGGACATATATATAATTATTTGAAATCCGTTTCGGCCCGGCGCACGCGCGCCGGCTTCGTCCGTTCGTCGCGGCGCCGAATTCTGGCACTCATTTGTTGCGAGTGCCAAGCTTCGGCTATAATTGTACCACCGCCGGAGAAAAAATCAAGACTTTTTCTCACGAATTAACAATTTGTTAACAATTTTTTCGGCAAAACTCCGCCGCGTCTGCCAGAATCGGCCGTCAGCCGCGGAAGAGCGACGAATACAGCGCGCAGGTCTTTGAGGCCATGGCCTCCGCGGTGAATTCCCGCAGGTATCTCTGCCTTGCCGCTTCGGACAGCGCAGACCTGCGGACGGGGTCGCGCAGCAGGCCGAGGATCGCCTCGTACAGCGCCGGAGGGTCGCAGGGAGGGACGCAAACGCCGCAGCCCTCGGCCAGGACCGGGCTGCCGCCCACGTCCGTTACGACGGGCACGAGGCCCATGCTCATCCCCTCTATGACGGAAAGGCTGGAGGTCTCGACCGCCCGGGAGCAGCTTACAAGCAGCGAGCAGATGGCCATGTACGGGGCGGGATCGGCGGCGAAGCCGCAGAAGATCACCCTGCCGTCAAGGCCGTAGCGCGACGACAGCGCGCGCAGCTCGGCTCCGAGGGAGCCCTCGCCGCATATGATGAAATACAGGTTCGACGCGGTACGCATGCAGAGGGCGGCGGCGCGGAGCAGCGTGACGATGTCCTTCTCGGGCTCGAGCCTTGCAAAGGTTCCGCACACCACGGCGTTTTCCGGGATGCCCAGCTCCGCCCTGAGGGCGGCAGACTCGCCGGCTCCGACTTTACGGGGCTCGGGCGCCCCGTTGTATATTACGGATATGTACTTTTCGGGCATGCCGCACGACACAAGCGACAGGGCGGACTCCGCGTCGGTGGCGACGGCGGCGGTCAGCGTCCGGCGCCAGTGCAGGGAACAGAGCAGCCTTCCCGGCAGGCGGGACAGTATACGCGGAGGCGGGTCGGAGCTGTGGCGCGTCATTATCCTGACCGGCACGCGGGCCCTGAGCGCGGCAATGCGACCGGTGAACGACGCGTGGGTGTGGACTATGTCCGGCCGCAGCTCCTTCAGAAGCAGGAGAAGCTCCCTGCCGGCCGCGGGCGAGAACGACTTCCGCAGGCCGCGGACGTATCTTACGCCGGCGCCGAGCCTCTCGAATTCCGGTCCGGTCCGGGCGCCTTCTGGAAGGATGAATATGAATTCGAACTTGGATCTGTCCGAGGCGCCGGCAAGGTAGAGCAGCTGCCTCCCGGCTCCCCCGATATTGCTGTCGGTCAGTATGTGGACGACTCTGAGGGGCCGGTCCTGCGGCGGCTTGCGGTTCATTTGACCGGCGAGAGGTCCTCGTCGCGGGCCCTGGTCCACATGAGCGCCGGAGGGGCGGCAAAGCGCCTCTCGGCGGCGTCGATTATATCCGCGACGACGGCGCCCGCCGTGGCCTCGCGCCCGGCGCCCCGGCCGTAGAAGACCGCCTCGCCGAGCATGTTTCCGGTCACGGAGACCGCGTTGAACACGCCCCCGACCGAATAGAACAGCGAGGTCGGCGGCACCGCCTCGGGGGCTACGGCCGCGTAGATGCGCCCGTCCGCGGTGAGCGAGGTCTCCGCCACGAGCTTTATGCGGCAGCCGTTCCGCTTTGCCTCGGCAAGTTCCTCCGGTGTCACGGCGTCTATGCCTCTTATGCTGATCTTTTCTATCGGGATCAGCTTGCCGAAGGCCAGGGCCGCCAGGATCACTATCTTGCGGGCGGAGTCGAAGCCTCCGACGTCGGCCGACGGGTCCCTCTCGGCGTAGCCGAGCTCGCGAGCCTCGTCCAGCGCGTCGGCGTAAGGGACGCCCTCCTCCATCCTCGAGAGGACGAAGTTGGTCGTTCCGTTCAGAATGCCCCTTACGGATTCGATCCGGTTGGAGGCCAGGTCGTCGGTCATGGGACGTATGATGGGTATGCCTCCGCCGACGCTCGCCTCGAACAGGTATCGGACGCCGCGCCTGCGGGCGGCGGCCAGCAGGACGTCGCCGCGGTCGGCCACGACCGCCTTGTTGGAGGTGACGACGCTCTTCCCGCACTCGATGGCGGCCGCGGTGTATTCTGCGGCCGGATGCACTCCGCCCATGGCCTCGACGACCACGGAGACGTCGGGGTCGGACAGGATGACGCCTATATCGTGCACCACCAGCCCCGCGTAGGGCGTGCCGGGGAACTCCCGCTGGTCAAGTATGTATTTTATCCGGATGCCGGTCCCGAGTCTTTCGGCGATGTGCCCGCCGTTTGCCTCCAGCACCCCGGCAACTCCGCCGCCTATAACTCCGAAACCCAAGATCGCGATGTCGATCATGAAAACCGTCCTTCCGCGGCGCCGCGCGCCGGCAAGTCTAAAAACCGTATAGTCCTGTAACAGAACAAGTGATTAAAGTATTAACAGAATAAATGACTAATGTAGTAACACAATAACTGACTAAAGTAGCAACAGGATAACTGACTGATGCAGCAACAGGATAACCGATTAATGTAGCAACAGGATAAATGACTAATGTAACAACAGGATAGATGACTGGCGTCCAAATAACGTACTATATGATATCACAAAAACGCGGAAAAGGCAAACAAAACAGCGGCGGCGATGAACATCGCCGGGCAAGGCCGCCCTTTCCGGAGACGTCGGCCATGACGAGGCAGAGATGGTCGCTGTCGGTCATGAAGAAGTCGAAGAAGTCGCCGCCGCCCTCCTCGGTGTCGATGGACGAGAAGTAGGAGCGGTACTCATCGGGGTCCGTCTCGATCTTCTGTCTCTGTTCCGGCGTGAGGGAGCGGTATATGGTCATGACCTCGTCGGCAGGGGCCATCGAGTCGGTCCCGTGCTTCGCGGACATCTGCGCGTGGCTGGCGATCTCGTACGCGTGCCTCACGTACTGACGGGTCATCGTGGATACGTATACGGCCAGACCGATGATGAGCGCGCTGGCGCCCAGAAGCAGGCAGACCAGGACCATCGTCCGGACGGTCCTTCTTGTCATGGATTTCTTGCTTTTTATCATTTCAAGCTTCCGTACATCTATTATACCATCGATCTGCGTTTTGCACAAGTTAATGAACGGGCCACAAAACACTTGAACACGGGCCCGAAATATGTTATTATTATGGCGTCCGGCGGCGTCCCGGCGGACGAAATCATCATCCGGAGAGTGCCATGTCATCGGCAATTGGAGCCAAACGCAACGTAAAGATCTTCGTTCTTTACCTGCTCGAGAACATAAACTATCCGCTGGAGCTCTGCACGATCAGCGACATAGTCATGCAGACGGACTACGTCCTTTTTCTGGACTTTGCCGAGTGCTTCAACGAAATGACTGACGCCGGACTCATAGAGTCGGTCGAGTCCGAAGGCCGGACGCTCTACTACATCTCGGAGCAGGGCCGGACGGTGGCCGGCAGCCTCAGTTCCGAGGTCCTGCCGTCGATGCTTGACAAGGCGCTCGGAGCGGCGCTCAGATACCTTGATTTTTCCCGCAGAGGCGTCGAGCCTTACAGCGAGATCATAAACGTCGACCGGACGACCGGCGAGTGCGACGTCCGCTGCGTCCTCACGGAAAAGAAAAAGGTCATCTTCGAGGCCGTCCTGCACGCGGACAGCGCGGACCGCGCCCGGAGGATGAAGGAGAACTTCGACAGCAGGCCCGAGGTGGTCTACCGCGGTTACACGGCCCTTCTGGCCGGAAATGTAAACTATCTCTTCGACGAGCCGGGCCCGGCCTGAGCGGCCGTCATCATAAAACACGCCCGGAAAATCACGTTTCCGGGCGTGCTTTTTGACCGGGACCGTCTGGCAGCCCCGTTTTGTCCCCGGCCTACACGCAGGCGCGAGGCCGGACGGACCGGTCGTTAGCGGGCGTTTCTTCTCTTCTCGAAGCAGGCGCTGCAGTAAACAGGCTTGTCCTTGGAAGGCTCAAAGGGAAGAATGGCTTCGCCGCCGCATTCGCTGCAGACCGCCACGTAGGTCTGTCTGGGAGGCTTGTTCGCGTTCTTCTTGGCATCGCGGCACGCTTTGCATCTCTTCGGCTTGTTGGTGTAGCCCTTCTCGGCATAGAAGGCCTGCTCGCCGGCGGTGAATACAAATTCGTTTCCGCACTCAACGCATACCAAAGTCTCATCCTGGAATTCAACGGGAGCGGCTTCGGTTTCGGTCTCTTCGACTTTGACTTCGTCTTCGTACATGTTCTACCTCTGTAAAAAATGGAAAAGTATAGTTGCCCCTTACCGGAATTGCACCGGTACCTTTGAAGAAAATCAACGCTCTGGTAATTAAGCTAGCCGGGCATATGGAATCTATGACAGCAGCCTGCGCAGCTTCTGACGGACGCGGCACAAGGCGTTGTTGACGGATTTGACGGATCTTCCGGACGCGGCCGCGATCTCGGCGCAGCTCATTCCGGAGTAGTGCGACCACCATACGGTGTTCTCGAACGGCGACAGCGCGCCGCGGATCCTGGCGCGGAGCTCGGCGGCGGACTCCTCGGCGATGTAGCTCCCCGCGGGATCGTCTCCGAGGCCGGCCGGCAGCGTGTCCTCGAGCGGCACGGTGCTGAGCCGGGCGCCCCTGGCGATGCGCCTGAGGGCGTCCCTTACGCCGTTGGCGACGCAGGTCTTTGCGTAAAGGCCGAAGCCTGTGTCCCCGTACAGCGGGTCGAAGGTCTTCACCGCTCTGTGGAAGGAAAGGAGGGCCTCCTGGGAGATCTCCTCCACGTCCTCTTTGGAGAGCCTGCCGCGGTACGGCGCAACGGAGGCCTCGAGGAGCGGAGAATACATGGACGCGAGATCCCCGAAGGCGGCTTCGTCGCCCTGCGACGCCGAGAGGATGAGGGAGCGGAGCGCGGGAACGCTCCCGGCTGCTGCGCCTTCCCGTTCTTTTTCTTCTGCTGGTCGCCTGCGGCTGCTCACTTCTATCTCCGGACGGTCGCGCCTTACGCGGCGGACCACAAGTTGACCGAGGACACTCGGGGTAGGGTAAGTATAACACACCGTTTGTCAAAAGTCAATATAAATACTTCAGTTTTTTTTCAAAAATTTTCAGATATTGTTCATCCAAAAATCAGAAACCCCGGGCCGGTGGCCGCGGCGGCTCCGGGCGGGAGGGTCTGCGTTCCGATCTCCCTCCGGCGCCGGCGGGGGCCGATCTGCCTGCCCGGCCCGAAGACAGGGATTACCGGCGGACCGGCCGCCTGCGCTCCGCCCGGCCGCGGGATCGCCTCCCGGCCGCGGGATCTCCGCCCGGCCGCGGAATCTCCTCCCGGCCGCGGAATCTCCTCCCGGCCGTTTGCACAGAAATTCGTGCCGAAATCTGTCGCAACTGCACAAAAAGTCCCTGCTTTTTTTCTTGCGTCACTTGTTTTCTTCTTCCCGGCATAGTATAATAGTGTCAACGCCGCCGCCACGTGAAGCGGCGCGTAATGAAAGACATCTTTTTTACCGGAGGTAGTACAGTATGGCAAAAATCAAAGTCGGAGTCTTCGGCGGAGGCCGCGGCTACAGCATGATCAGGCAGCTGCTCAACAATCCCGACGCCGAACTCGTCGCCGTCTGCGACAAGTACAAACCCCTTCTTGACAGGGTCCGGGCCAAGGCCGACGAACTCGGTGTCAAGATCGCCCTCTACGAGAAGTTCGATGACTTCTTCCAGCACGACATGGACGCCGTGGTCATGGCCAACTACGCCAACGAGCACGCCAAATTCGCCATTCCGCTGCTCGAGAGCGGCCGCCACATCCTGAGCGAGGTCCTCACCTGCGCCACTCCCGACGAGGCCGTAAGGCTGGTCGAGACCGTGGAGAAGAGCGGAAAGGTCTACTCTTACGCCGAGAACTACTGCTACACTCCCGTCCGTCAGGAGATGAGACGGAGATATCTCAACGGCGACATCGGAGAACTGCTCTATGCCGAGGGCGAGTACATCCACGACTGCTCCAGCATCTGGCCGGAGATCACCTACGGCGAGCGCTACCACTGGCGCAACACCATGTATTCGACCTTCTACAACACCCACTCGCTCGGCCCCATCCTCAAGATGACGAAGCTCCGCCCCGTGTCCGTCGTCGGCTTCCAGACTCAGCCGTCAAAGCACATGGTCGAGCTCGGAGCAAGGTTCGGATCCGGCGGCGTCGAGATGGTCACCCTTGAGAACGGCGCCCTGGTCAAGTCCCTGCACGGCGACATCAAGACCGCCAACCACAGCCGCTTCTACCTCAGCGGCATGCTGGGCGGCCTGCTCGACAAGAACAACAAGGACCGCATAATCACCACCTACACCGAGGGCCCGAACCAGAACTGCAACGGCCTCAGTGAGGAATACGAGTGCAAGCACACCGTCGAAGCTGCCGGAGCGACCGGACACGGCGGCGGCGACTTCTACACCACCTACTTCTGGATCAGGGCCATCCTCGGCGACGAGGAGGCCAAGGAGATGACCATCGACGTATACGACGCGCTGGATATGTGCCTGCCCGGCATCTACGCCTACAAGTCGATACTCAACGGCAATATCTCCTACAGGATCCCCAACCTGCGCAACAAAGAGGAGCGCGAGGCTCTCCGCGGGGACGTGTTCCCGTACATCGAGAACGGCTGCATCCCGAACCCGATCAAGGACGAGGACATCCCGGACGAGGTCTACAAGAGAGTTGAGCAGCTCTGGAAGGAAGGCAAGCGCGGCTGAGGCCGCCGGCCCAAAAAACAGCTACCCGGCCGCGGGAGACCGCGGCCGGGTCTTTCTGTCTTCAGGGGCGCCGGCGCGTCAGTACCGCCAGCCCGGGGCGCCTGCGCCCGGCCTGCGCCGTCGTGCTGCGGGCGTCCCGGTCTGCGCCGCGGGCGGCGGACCGCCCGGTTTACGCTTCAGCGCGCCTTCCGCCTAGTTCTCGACGTTCGGGCCGTCCAGCGCCCTGCTCAGCACGGCGCCGATCTTACCGGCCATCAGCCAGAAGCCGAGGTCGTTCGGATGGGTGTTGTCGACGGAGCATTCGTTCTCGTAAGGCCCGGAGTAGAAGGACTCGCCGTCCAGGAACCAGACGCGGCGGTCTCCGGCGTCCAGCGCCGAACGATAGGTCTCCATTATGATCTCCCTCCTGCGCGGGCAGGAGCCGAAGTACTTGCCCGGCCTTGATACGAAGATCACCGGCAGGTCGGGATGCGACGCGCGGACGATGCCGAAGCCCCTCTTGTGCGTGTTCTGCAGGTGCTCGGCCGTGGGAGCGTTGTGGTCGTAGTCGTACACGAAGGCGGACATCTCCAGCGAGGCGATGTAGTTCATAATGCTCTCCTCGCCTCTGGCGCTGCCGCTGAAGCCGAGATTGACGTAGTCGGTGTTCAGACGCCTGGATATGACGGACTCGTACGACTGCCCCGGCCGGGAGGCGTCGGCGCCCTGGGTGATGGACGAGCCGTAATACACAACGGGCGGAATGTCGCGGTACTTCTTCCCGGGGCCCACGTAAGAGCCCTCCTCGACGCCTATCTCGACCGACGACACCGAGTTATACAGCGGGAAGTTCAGCGTGAAGTATCTCAGGTGTTTTCCGCCGTTCAGGGCCAACTTTGCCGTGAAGCCGGTCGAGTCGCCGACCTGCGGCGCGAACAGTCCCCGGAAGGCCGGGACGCCTTCGCCGTCGCTGTAAAGATCGAAGCCGGACGAGCCCGAAAGCGGCATGCGGTTCATGCGGTGGATCGCGGGGTAAACGACGCGCAGGGAGACGTACGGCGAATCCGTGGAGAACCTGACGCGGCCGCCGGCCGTCATGAGTCCGGTGCTGTGGACCCCGGCCGAGGTGGCCTTCATCACCTCCTCCGGCAGGCGGAGGAAGCGGTCGCGGTCGCGGAAGCCGTAGAGCTCGAACGGAGGCTTTCTTACGTCGCACCATACGGTCGGGATCTCCTGCGGGACCTCTTTCGGGACCTCCTTAGGGATCTCTTTCGTGGCCTCCTTGGGGGCCTCCCCGGTCATCTTCTTCGGGACCTCAGTCCCGGCTGCGTTTTCTTTCATATCTGCTCCTTTCTCATTCCGCCTCCGGCCGTCCGGCCGGCTCGCGGAAGAGCGTAATACAAGAATTGCCCGTAATGACCGTGTTGTTCGCGACGGCGCTGCTCGCGGCCTCCGACCACTTTCCCGCGACGTTCGGATGCGGTACGAACGGCGCGCCGGACGAGGCGATGTCGACGCGCACGGCGCAGCCCTTCTTCACCCGGAAGGCCATGAGGTGGGTCTTCATGCGGACGCGGGCCGTCGAGCCCGGCTCGTACGCGGCGCCGCCCAGAGCCCAGGAGAGGGAGGCGACGCACTCGGCGATGCCGTAAGAGCGGCCGTCCTCTACCAGATAGAATTTGGCGTAGAAGGCGGTATCGGGACAGTCGGAGGCGACGTCGAGCGATACCGACACCGGTCCGAAATAGTCCCTGTCTTCGGCGAACGGCCGCGATACGAACGACAGCACGCCCGGCTCCGAGCCGGGAGCCGGCCCCTCGTAGATGCGGTCGCAGCGGAAACCCTCCGGCGGATCCTCGGGGTCGTATGTGTAGGACAGCCTGCCGGCCGCCGGCCTGCGGCGGCCGAGCCCTCCGGACGGCGTCAGGTACAGGCGGTCTGCGGCGGCCCGCCCGGGTGCGGGAGACAGGCCCGCGCCGGGATCCGATATGCGCCACTCGCCGGCGCCGAGGCTGTAATAGTTGAAGCATCCGACCCTGCCGCAGGGGAAGGGCTCGCCCTTCCTTATGTGCTCGAACCACAGCAGCGTGCGGTTGCCGGGATAGCCGGCCCCGGGGAGGGGATAGATGCTGTTCGGATCGGGCGCCGTCGAGTGCGAATACGGCCCCATTATGAAGCAGGACTTCTTCCTTATCTCCGGATCCAGGCGCTCCCACATGGAGCACATGCCGTAGGTGTAAAAATCGAACCAGCCGTCGACGAACAGCACGGGGAAGCTCATCTTTTCGGCGGCGTTCTGCGAGCTTATCCCGCGCCAGAAGCCGTCGTCGGCGTCGTGAGTCAGGGCGTCGCTGAGGTAGGGGATGCGGGTGCCCAGCGCGCGCAGAGGTATCTCACTGTAAGGGCGGACGTAGGCCTCGTCGCCGGCGATCCTTCCGTGCTGCTCCTTCACCATGGAGAAGACCCATTCGGCCCCGCAGAAGGACCGAACGCAGCCGTTGAAATAGTTGCGGTAGTACATGCGGTCGGTCTGGACGTTGAAGGCGGCGGCGCGGACGTCGTACAGGTCGCCGCCCATGGCGCAGAGCCAGACCGAGGCCGTGTAGCTGGTCCCGGACAGGAAGAGCTCGCCGTTGTAATGAGGCATGGCCCTGACGTGACGGATGAGGTCCATGCTGTCGGATCCTTCGTCCCGGTAGGGGATGCACTCGCCGCCGCTGCCGTTGCGGCCGCGCACGTGCTGGATGACGACCGCGTAACCGGCACGGACGAACTCGTCGTTCGCGTAGTCGGCGGGCGACGGCGCCTCGGGCCTGCCGCGGTACGGAGTCCTCCTCAGCACGGTGGGGAAGCGCCCCTCCGCGCGGGGGAGCACCGTCTCCGTATAAAGCGGCGTTCCGTCGGACGCGGGAAGCATCTGTACGCAAACGCGGATATCGGTTTTTTCGCCGTCCATCATACGCTCCTCACGGGGCCTCTCCCCGCCGGCGGTTCCGGCGCTCGGGCAGCGGCCCTCATGTGATAGTATAAGCTTTCCCGGCTGCCCAGTCAAGAGTTTTTGGCCTCCGGCGGACGCTCTTTTTTCCCGAGTCCTTGACAAAGCCGGATGCCGATGCTAAAATACATATGTATAGGTATCCTTATCGTTATTCACAATTTCAAAATGACGGATTCAAGGAGGGATCCCATGCCCAAGTTCTGTACAAACTGCGGACAGCGGGCCGCCGACGGCGACCGCGTCTGCTCCAACTGCGGGACGTTCTTCCCGTGGATCGACGAAAAGACCGAAAAGCAGGAACCCGAGACCGAAAAGACCGAGACCGCGGCCGAGGAGAACGCTCAGTCAGGACAGGACCAGTCCGGCTCAGCGGGCGCGGCACAGTCCGCCGCGGCCGGCATGTACGCCGGCGCCGTAGCCGCCCAGCCGGCAGTCCACCGCTCGGCCCAGGCCCAGGCGCAGTCCATACAGCCCGAGCCCGCGTCTCAGAACCAGTACCAGGGCGCGCAGACCCAGACCCAGTACCAGCCCGCGGGCGCCCAGACCGGAGGCCAGTACCAGTACCAGGCGCCTCCCCAGCAGCCCCGCCCGGCGCAGACCCAGGCTCCCGCCGCCCGCAGCGCGGACGAGGCCCCGACCGATCCGCGCTACAAGGTCGCCGGCACCATGGCCTACGTCGGACTCATAATCCTTTACGCCATCCCGGTCATCGGCTTCATCAGCTGCCTCATCATGTGCTTCGCGGCCAAGAACCGCAACATCCGGCACTTCGCCATAGCCACCCTGATCCTCAAGATCGTGGCGGCCCTGTTTGCCGTGCTGAGCGTCGTAGTGGTCATAGCCATCGCCAAGAGCATCGCCGTCGCCCTGACCGGCTTTATCGAGTCGGGCGGCTTCAGCGAACTGATAAGCAAGCTGTTCGGCGATCTGGGCAGCGGCATCGTCGGAAGCATCGTGGGAGAGGACGGCGCCAGGATCGGAGAGATAATAGGCGGCGCCGGCTCGATCGACATAAGCGCCCTCATAGCCGCGGCCCTGAGCGGCGACTATTCCGAGATCGAGAAGTTCATCTCCGAGTACACCGCCGAGTCCGGCGAGGGGACCGGAACCGCTCCAGACGAACTTACCGAAGCCGCCGAGTGACCTGCCCCGCATGAGACCCGAGCTCTACAATTACGAAGTCGTCCCTTCGGTCTTCCTGGCGGGGACGGAGAAACAGATCACCGTAAGGCCGCTGGGCCGCCACGCCGCCTTCGTGCCCGGCCAGGAGTACACCCTTAGGGTGCTTCAGGTCGACCGCGCCGAGGAGAGGCGCTATGCCGGCTCGGCCGGAGGCAGGTCCTTCACCGTCGTTCCCGACGGAGACGGCTGCCTGCGATTCCGCATGGTCTTTCCCGCCGAGAGCCAGTATTTCATCCACATCCATAACAGCCCCGAGGAGCGCCGCAAGGTCCAGCTGTGCGTCTACGCGCTCGGCCCTGACATGAAGGGCCGCTATCCGCTGCGCGGCGACCTTCACCTGCACTCCTGCTGCTCCGACGGCCGCGAGGACCCGCTTGCCGTCGCCGCCAACTACCGGGGCAGGGGCTACGACTTCATGGTCCTGTCCGACCACGGAAGGTATTATCCTTCGCTGGCCCTGCGCCGCGCTCTGGGCATCGGACCCGACGACCGCGGCGGCATAACCGACATGCTTGTCGTCCCCGGCGAGGAGATCCACCTGCCACTCAACGCCGCCCATTACATCAACTTCGGCGGCAGCTTCAGCGTGAACGCCCTCGTCACCCCCAGCAAGAACGAAGAGGCCGGAGGCAGCGACTCCGAATTCCGCAGCCTTGACGGCGTCTGCCCCGACACCATGACCACAGAAGAGTTCGAGGCCATGATCCGCGAGCGCGCCGAGGGCATCGACCTGCCCCTTGAGAGCGAGCGCCTCAGCCTGGCCGTCGCCAGGTGGGAGTGCGAGCAGGTCAGGGCCGGAGGAGGCCTTGCCATCTTCCCGCATCCCTTCTGGCTCTACTCCACGATGCAGCTCTCGGAGAGCTTCACCCGCGCCTATTACGAGGACGGCCCCTTCGACGCCTTCGAGGTCCTCGGCGGCGAGCTCTACTTTGCCCAGAACGGCTTCCAGACCGCCCTCTATTACGAGGAGAAGGCCAAAGGCTTCGACTACCCCGTCGTCGGCAGCACCGACAGCCACGGTTCCACCGAGAACAACCCGAAATCGCTGATCTGCTCGACGATAGTCTTCTCGCCGGAGAACACCACCGCGGCCCTCGTGTCGTCGGTGAAGGAGCGCTACTCCGTGGCCGTCGACACGATCAGCCCGCAGTACGGGCTGGTCGGCGATTTCCGCCTCGTAAAGTACGCGAGCTTCCTCATGGAGAACTGGTACCCGATCCACGACCGGCTTTGCGCCACGGAGGGCTGGCAGCTCCGCCGCCTGCTCCTCGGCGACGCCGCGAGCGGCGAGCGCGAGAGCGCGGAACGCGTCCTGCGCGAGATGAAGGGCCAGGTCCCCGCCCTTATGAAAAAGTATTTCGACATCGAAGAGTGACGCGCCCCCGGATGATCTGCTACAATAATCAAATGTGATTTTTCCGCCCCCGGCGGAAAGAAAGGCGGAACGAAAATGGCAAACGATAACGGCAAAAAAACCACCCACACCTATACCAAGGTCGAGGGAAAGACCTCTTCCAAAGAAGAGCTCCTTGCCAAGACCAAAAAGAACGCGATGCCCTACAGGATCGTCGCGGTGATCCTGTGGATCCTGGCCCTCACCTGCGAGGTCTTTGCCATCCTGTTCTTCACGGTGAAGCTCGAATGGGGCGTCCTCTACGAGGATCCCGGACACACGATCGCCTGGATAGCCGCGCTGGCCCTCGACCTGATCCTTCTGGTCATCGGCTCGCTGCTCTGGAAGAAGGGCAACCACCTCGACCCCGCCAAGAAGTCCCAGAAGACCAGATTCTGGATCCAGAACAACCTCGGCGTGATCGTCGCAGCCCTGGCCTTCATCCCGTTCCTCATCTTCGCGCTCACCGACAAGAACGCCACTAAGAAGTCCAAGACCCTGGCCGCCATAGCCGCCGCCGTGGCGCTCATCATTGGCGTTCTCTTCGGCATCGACTGGAACCCCGTCTCCCAGGAGGAGATGCTCGAGAACGCCGGTTTCGACACGGTCTACTGGACCGAGAGCGGCACCGTCTATCATCTTGACGACGACTGCCAGCATCTGAAGAACTCCGCCGATCTGTTCAAGGGTCCCTCTTCCGCCGCCATCGAGAACGGCAAGACCCGCCTGTGCAAGACCTGCGAGCGCAGGGAGGCCGCCAGGCTCGAGGCCGCCGGCGAAGCCGTCGAGAAGACCGAGCCCGCCGCCGGCGAAGAGCAGAACGCCGCTTTCGCGCCCGAGCTTTACGGCCGCCGCGCCGTCCTCCGCAGAGAACCTGCAGGCATCCGATAAGGACAGGCCGAGCCTGATATAATGAGACCGCGCCGGGACCCGTTCGGGTCCCGGCGCGCGCGTTTATAATGATCCGGTCCTTGAGCCGCAGAATGGACAGAACAAGGAATGCTTTTTTTCGAAATGTAAGCAGTTTCAGGTTCGTCATGGCTTGATGCTGAAACTCCAGCCGTTTATCACGGGAAGATGGGCTCTCTTTCGTAACGAAGGTATCGTTGGCGCGGTACAGCGCCTCGATCACATCGAGCGAAAAGATTCTGCAATCTTGACGTAAACGAAAAACGAAACTGCTTATAATGATGATCCATTGGTGTGTGACCTGATACTTCTTTTCTTCATTTGCGCGCGCGGCGCGCAACTTCGTAAGCGTGCTCCGCCCGCGCCTTCATTGCCGCCCCGCAGGGCGGCACTTCATTTGCCGGCCGCAGCCGGCAACTTCTTGCCTTCATTGCCGCCCCGCAGGGCGGCACTTCATTTGCCGGCCGCAGCCGGCAACTACATTATTTCGTCCTCTCCAGCGCCTCCTCGAGCCCCGTCACCGGCGCGGTGCGGTCGCCCTTGGTGCGGCGGATGAAGTTCTGTATGCCGTCGCCCGGCGCGGCCGGGTCGACGAAGGCGTATACGTGGGCATAGTTGCGGACCGCGCGGCGCAGCGCTTCGGCGTCCCCGGCCGTCCGGCAGGGGGCGGAAGTGGTGATGACGCCGAGGCCGGTGCGCATCGCCTCGCAGGCGAAGTGCGGGCGCCCGGAGAGGACGACGGCGTCCATATCGGTCGCCAGGAAGGCGTCGGGGTCCGTCATGGCTCCGGCGGCGCCGCGGTCGGAGTAGACGGCGACCAGTTCGGCATCGTCATGCGTGCGGCAGTAGGAGCGGATGAGTTCGGCGTTGCGGACGCCCCAGGCTCCGAAGCGGATGACCCTGCGGCGGGAAAGGACCTTGTAGGGGGTGGTGTCGTCGTTCAGCATCTGAAGGCTGTCGATGCCGAATTCGGTGACTATGGACTGCCAGCGGCGCTCCATCCACTCGCTGTAGAGGACCGGCAGGAAGCCGCCGCGGAGGTAGCCCTTTATGGCGGGCTTCCGCCAGTCGTCCGTGGTGAGGTGGATGTAGGAGCAGCGGCCGTCCAGATGCTCGCAGGTGACCTGGGTCAGGAACTTGGAGAGACCCCTGCCCCGGAACTCGCGGCGGATGCCGACCATGTGCATGTCGCCGGTGTTGTCGTCCGGATGGATGTAGGCGGTGGTGGTGCCTATGTGCATGCCGCCGTAATCGATGAAGAAGGTGTCCTTGTAAGGGTCGAGGCCCGCGCGCGCGGTGATGCAGCGGTCGAAGGACGACGCGTCGGCGGTGTCCGAGACGAGACCGTGCTTGCAGCACTCGCACCATTCGAGCTTGTCGGACTCGGTTTTGTAGTTGGAGATCGAGTATCCCTCGGGGAGCTCGTACCTTTCGATAGGCGTACCGGGAAGCCAGTACATCTTAAGCTGTGCCATGGCACCTTCCTTCCGCGCACCGGGCGCGTTTTTTATTTGCCGGAGCCGTTCTTCCTTCCGGACTGTTTCGCGTAATGTCTGTCCACGCCTTCTCTCCACTCGCAGGAGTCGATGCTCTTGCGGGCGCGGACGGCGTCGATGAGGGCGGGTCAATCGCCGGTTTACTTTGACGCCTGCGGTCAGCGCACCGAGGCCAGGGTCTCCTGATCGTATTTGAAGAGGACCTCGTCTATCTCGAAGACATTGTAGTTTCCGGTGGATATGAAGTATTCTATGATGACGTCCGACAGGCTGCTCTTCGAGAGCGTGAAGCCTGCCGTTGCCAGCAGCGCCTGGGTCTGTTCGTAGTCGAGCTCCAGGGCGATGGCAAAAGATATGGCCGTCTTTTTGCTGGGGCGGTAGGTCTCGTCGGACAGTATCTTGTGCCAGGTCTGCTTCGAGACGTTCGCCTTCTTGTAGCAGGCGACGTCGCTGATCTTTTTCTCGTCGATGAGTCTGCACAGTGTCCTCGAGAAGCCGTCCTCGAGGAAGGGCGACCACTGCTCCGGCACGGAGATGATCCTGGCGGCCGGTTCATAGCCGGATCGCCGGACGGAGGCCTCCTGTATGCACTCATCCGCGTCGGTCTTCCCCGGGCGCGACGGCGACCTGCGCATGCGGTCGGCGCTGACCGCCTTCTTGCGCTCGGCGGCCTTTCCGGGTTTCGGACCGGGGCTCTGTATACTGAATTCACGATGATACGTCTTTTCTTCGGCGAGGTCTTCTGGCGCCGCGAGCCGGGCTCCGTCGGCCGGAACGTAGTGGGACCGCAGATAGCCGGACACGCCCGATCTGAGCCCGTCCGGGAGCTCGAACTCGGACAGGTCGTCCACGGCAATGTATACGTCGGTCTCGGCCAGGGCGGAAAAGGAGGTGACCGTGTCCACGGCAATGTCCATGAGCAGGTCCCTCGGGAAGCGCCGGTCCTCGGCCGAGATCAGCGGGAAGGCGATGCTTCGGCAGCCACGCTCGAAGGCAAGGCGGAGCGAGGTGAGGTAGCAGGCGCGGAGCGAGAACTCCTCGCCGAAGCAGCCGCCCCGCCAGACGGGCCCCGCGGTGTGTATGACGAATCTGCACCCGAGACCGTATCCGCCGGTCACGACGGCCTCGCCGGTCTCGATCCCGCCTATCTTCCGGCATTCCTCGAGCAGACCCGGCCCCGCGGCGAGGTGTATGCGGGTGTCGACTGTCCCCGACGGGATGAGGGACATGTTCGTCGCGTTGACAATGACCTCGCAGCCGAGGCGCGTAACGTCGTCCTTGACAAGCAGCAGCGGCATCCGGGCTCCTCCTTTGCCGCCGGCGGTCCTGGCGCGACCGCGCCGTCCGGCGACCGTATATATGATATCATATTTTTGCCTCTTGTTCAAGAGCCGGGGCGGTCCCGGGGCCCCGCCGCGGCCGCCGGGACAAGTTGGTGTAAAATAATTGTGGGAGAAAAAAAGAGGTTTCCCCACCCCCGCGGGGGTGGGGAAAACCGGCAAAAAAAGATACGGGGATACTTCCAATCGTGCTATAATGTCATCACCACAAAAACACGAAGCGAGAAAGGAAGATCCCCATGACAAACATTATAGCACAAATCGCAGAGAAAGTTGTAGACGAAATATTAAAAATTCTTGCGGAGAAAGGAATTTCGAACATTGAGAAAGCCGCGGAAGAGTTGCTGAGTGTTCTCAAAGACGGGACACTGAACATATTATCTGCCGCGATCGAGGAACTCGACGAAACGATATGGCACGCCAAGGGAGAGCGGCGCGATGACGGCCTTACAGTGAAAGCCAGAAAAGTCGAGCGAACTTATCTGACCGGGCTCGGAGAACTGAAGTACCGGAGGACTTATTACCAGTGCAAAGACGGAGAGATGCTGTATCTGGTGGATCACCTCATCGGTGTGGAAGGATATGCCAGGGTATCGAAAGAACTCTGCGCAAAACTGGTGGAAAACGCCGCCTGCATGTCTATGCAGAAAGCGGCGAAGGCGGAAAATGTGCCTGTCAGCCGTCAGACAGTCAACAACAAAGTGCTGGCGATGAAAGAAGCGGCGGCAACGGCAGAAAGAATAGAGGAGACGCCGCCGGAGCTGCATCTGTTTGCCGACGAGGATCATGTTCATCTAAGGCCAAAGGGCGTGGCGTATGTACCTCTGGTGACTGTAACCGAAGGGATAGACACCACGAATCCGAAGAGGCACAGCACGGTCCGGCCACTCCATTTCCAGGGCTGCGGAGTCGTAAACAGCAGGTTTGCGGAGGATGTCGTTTCGGCCATATATGAACGCTACGATATGGATAAAGTCCGTACCGTGTACATTCATGGTGACGGAGGAAACTGGATCAGGAAGATCGGGGATCTTCTTCCCAATCCGGTTTACGTTATGGACGGATTCCATTTGGAGAAGTACTACAAAAAGTTCTGCCGGCTGAACGGTGCGCAGCCTTATGCAGGTGTTTTGCGCCATGCCATCCTTATGAACGATTTCGATTCATTCGCAAAATACTGTATTGCGATCCGTAATAAACAGGATGAAGCCGGAGAAAAGAAGATGGCCGAACTGGTCACCTATTTTCAGAACAACTGGGAATCGATCGTGGAACGTGCGAGCGGACATCACTGCGGCAGCTGCACAGAGCCCCTTATCAGCCACGTCCTCTCTGAACGAATGAGCCGCACCCCCCTTGCCTGGAGCCGGGAAGGCCTTGCGAAGATGGCGATGCTTCGCGTCTACACACAAAACGGGGGTACTGTCACAGCGGATCATATTCGTGTTTCCAGAAGCAAAGAAGAACGCAGGAAAGACTACAGGTCTCTGAAGAACGGCTTTTCCGTGTACAATAAGTATGCCGAAAAACAGGCCCAGACTATTTTTAATACCCCGCACGACTGGAGCATCTTCGAACGCGAGCACATTCTGCCCGGCCTGACTGATGGGAGATCCGTTGGTACCACCACCATTCTCAACGCCTATTCCCACTTATGTTCAGAACTCGTCTCTTAATTCTCCCACAACAACTTGACACGATCGGCCGCGCGCCGCGCAGTTGACAACCCCCGCGGCGGGTGTTATAATTATTATGCGATAACAGACGCGAAAAATATGATACATCGCCGCCACGCGGCGGGCACCGCCGTGAGGAGATTCCCTCCGTCCGGAGATCACCGCAGTTCCGCGGGCACCGCCGCCGGAGATCCCCTCCGTCCGGAGAGCATCGCCGTTCCGCCGGCACCGCCGCCGGAGATCCCCTCCGCTCCGCGGGCACCGCCGGGCGGTGAACACTGAAAGGTCGCCATGAAAGACAAGAGATTCCGTTTCCAGGCCCACAGGGGGCTCAGCTCCGAATACCCGGAGAACACCGTCGCCTCCTACCGCGCGGCCATAGATGCCGGCTACGACATCATAGAGCTCGATCCCAAATTCACCCGCGACGGCGTCTGCGTGTGCTTCCACGACTCGGCCGTGAACCGGACCTGCCGGCTCGCCGACGGCTCGAGCATCGGGGAGAAGACCCCCGTGGACTCCCTCTCGCTTGACGAGATACGCGCCCTCGACGCCGGCCTGTTCAAGGGCGAGCGCTTCCGCGGCGAGCGCGTCCCGACCCTCGCCGAGGCCCTCGCCTTCATACGCGACAACGGCTCCCTTACGGTAAAGATCGACAACTGCTATCAGGGCTTCAGCCAGGCACTGCAGGAGGAGCTGTTCCGCGTCATCGAGGAGGCGGACCTTGGCGGGCGTCTGGCCATGACGGTCAAGAACCTTCCCTTCCTCGAGTACGTCGCCCGCAGGTTCCCCGCCGCCGAGATCCATTACGACGGAAGCCTGACCCCCGCCGCGCTGGATCATCTCCGCTCATGCTGCCGCGGAAGGGCCACCCTCTGGATATCCTACGGCAACGCCCTGACGTCGTGGTGCCGCGAGCGCCGTGCCGACGCCGAATTCTGCGCCGGGCTGCATGAGTACGCCGACGTCGGCATATTCACGATATCCTCGGCCGAAGAGCTGGCGCGCTGCTACAGGGACTACGGCGCCGACGTCATCGAGACCAACGGCACGGTGAGGCCCGGCGATCTCTCCCTCGTCTGAGGCACGGGACCGCAATGTCCGGATTCACCTACACGTTCAGGCGCGTCGAGAAGAAGTACCCTATGGACGCCGAATCGTTCGGCATGCTGGCGGAGGAGCTCATCCCCCGCCTCGTACCGGACAGCTTCGGCCGGAGCACGGTGATGTCGCTGTACCTCGACACGCCGGACTACCGGATGATAAGGGACTCGCTCGAGACGCCCAATTTCAAGCAGAAGCTGCGGCTGCGGTCATACGGCCGGGCGTCCGGGGGCAGCCGGGTGTTTTTCGAATCCAAGTGCAAGGTCGACGGCGTCGTATACAAGCGCAGGCTGGCGATGTCGCTGCACCAGGCACTCGGTTATCTCGATACCCGGGAGATGCCCGCAGACACGCAGATCATGCGCGAGTTCGATTACACAATGCGGCTCTACGGCTGGCCGGCCCCTTCGGCCCTCATCCTGTGCGAGCGCACCGCCTTTTTCCTGCCGGACGACCCGTCGACCCGGATCACGTTCGACACCGGGATCAGGGCCCGGACCGGCGACCGGCTCGCCCTGGACGACGGCACGGACGGCGTTCCGCTGCTGCCTGACGGCACCGTCCTAATGGAGATAAAAACGGGAGGCGGCCTGCCGCTCTGGCTCTCGGAGATGCTCGGGGGGCTCGGGATCTTCCCGAGGCCGTTCTCGAAGTACGGGACCGCCTACACGCGGCTCATCCTCCCCGCGTCCGCGCCGGTCGTCCGGCAGACCGGGCCGCAGCCGCGCGCCCGGAGCCTCAACATCAAAGGAGACACGGATCATGCTTGACAGCTTAACCTCAGCCTCGGCAGGCGACATCACCTTCGCCTCCTATCTGCTATGCGTCGGTTGCGCCCTGCTGTGCGGGCTCATCGTCGCCTGCGCCTCCTCGCTGAGGACCGGCGCCGGAAAGAGCCTGTTCTTGTCCGAGACGCTGCTGCCGCCCATCGTCGCCACGGTGATAATCATCGTGAACGGAAGCATCGGCACCGGCATAGCCGTGGCCGGGGCCTTCTCGCTAATCAGATTCAGGTCGGCCCCCGGCAAGGCCAGAGACATGGCGGCCCTGTTTCTGTCCATGGCCGCCGGCATCGTATGCGCCTCAGGCTATCTCGGTATCGCCCTGCTCTTCACCGTGGCGGTATCGGCAGTCATTCTTCTGTTCTCTTACATCCGCTTCGGCGCCGAGCTCGACATGGATCTGCGGATCACGGTGCCGGAGTCGCTGGGCTTTGCCGACGCGTTCACGGACATCTTTTCGAGATACACCTCGTCATGGCGTCTCGTGACGGTCAAAACGAGCAATATGGGGAGCATGTACAGGCTCCAGTACAGGGTCCGCCTGCGCGACCGCGCCTCGACCCAGGCGTTCATAGACGAGATCCGCACGCGCAACGCCAACCTCGAGGTCTCGCTCTCCGAGAGCTCCGAGCGCGAGGACGGCGGGGAGCTGTGATGATCCGCCGTCGTCCGGCCGCCGCGGCCGTACTCGCGGCGCTCTTGATGATATGTCTCGCGGCGTCCGGCTGCGGGACCGTACCGGGCAGCGTCTTCGCCCCTGTGACGGCAGGTCCCGGAACGGATTCCTCCGCGCCCGGCGGCACGGGCTCCGTCCCCTCCTCCGACACCTCCGTGCCGGGCACCGATGAGGGCGGCGGCTCCGGCGGCACGGACCGCCCGGTCCCGCCGACCGACCCGAGGCACGGCTTTTCCCTGGATTTCTCCGACCGCGAGACAGAGACCTCGCGCGACCTCTCCGGCGCCGTAAGGATCGAGTTCTCTTCGTCCTCTGTATCCGTTACGGGCCGCGGCGCCTCAGCCTCCGGTAGCGCCGTTACGGTGACCGCCGCGGGCGTGTACGTGCTGTCGGGCTCCTGCGCCGCCGGGAGCGTCACCGTAGCCGCCGGCCCGGGCGACAAGGTCAGCCTCGTCCTGGACGGCCTGTCCCTCGTAAATCCCGAGGGCCCCGCCGTGTTCGTAAAGTCCGCCGACAAGGTCTTCCTGACGACTTCGGCGGGCACCTCCAGCACCCTTGCCGACGGCCCCTCGTATAAGGCCTTCGACGGCGAGACCGAACTCGACGCCGCCGTTTACAGCCGCTCGGACCTCGCGTTCAACGGCTCCGGCACGCTTGAGGTCCGCGGCAACCTCGCACACGGCATAGTGTCAAGGGACGATCTGGTCGTCGGCTCAGGCACGCTTCGCGTAAGCTCCGTCAAGACCGGCGTCTCCGGCAAGGATTCGGTCCGCATAGCCGGAGGCAGTCTGTCCGTGGAGGCCGGGAGCAACGGCATCCGCGCGACCAACGCCCTCGAGCCCTCCAAGGGCTACGTCTACGTCAAGGGCGGCGCCGTTTCTGTCAGATCGGGCAAGGAGGCCTTCCAGGCCGAGACATGCATAAGGATCGA